>OGJV01000111.1_pt1 | contig 55153 bp, 33 predicted proteins | sample 1572271 | NCBI WGS metagenome assembly OGJV01 (sample SAMEA2582107, study PRJEB24529) | metagenome | biome: Human gut stool | place: China | collected 2011
CGCATCGGTTCGGCGGCTTCGGCCATGTGGGGCATGACGACGACTGTCACCTCGAACGGGTCGGTCGACTCGATGCACGATTCGCAGACCCCGCTGAGCGGTATGCTGCAAATGCTCAACATGCAGATCAACTGCTGGTTCGGCGGTGTCGGCGTGGGATGGATGAACTACTTCGCATTTCTTATTATCGCGGTCTTCATCAGCGGCCTGATGGTGGGCCGTACCCCCGAGTTCCTTGGCAAGAAGGTCGAGGCGCGAGAGATGAAGATCGCCACGCTGGTCGTGCTGATGCACCCCTTCCTGATCCTCGTCGGCACGGGAATTTCAGCCGCCGTAGCCGCTGCCGACCCGGAGATCGGCTGGCTCAACAACCCCTCGTTCCACGGCCTGAGCGAAATGCTCTACGAGTACACCTCCTCGGCCGCCAACAACGGTTCGGGTTTCGAGGGGCTGGCCGACAATACGCCGTTCTGGAATATTTCGACCGGCATTGCGCTGATCATGGGGCGTTATTTCCCGATCGTGGGGCAGGTCGCCATCGCCGGGCTGCTCGCTTCGAAGAAATATATCCCCGAAAGTGCCGGTACGCTCAAGACCGATACGGGAACCTTCTCGCTGATGACTTTCGCCGTCATCATCATCGTCGCTGCGCTCTCGTTCTTCCCTGCGCTGGCACTGGGCCCGATCGCCGATTACCTGACTTTCTAAAATGTTACGACTATGAAACGAAACAGAAATAATTCCTTGTTCGACCGTACCCTGCTGCGCCAGAGCCTGCGCGCCTCGTTCCAAAAGCTCGACCCGCGCAAGATGGTCAAGAACCCCATCATGTTCACCGTCGAAGCCGTCACCTTCGTCATGTTGCTGCTGATCGTGTGGATTGCCGTGACGGGCAATACCTCGCAGGGGTCGCTGCTCTATAACGTCGTGGTCTTCCTGGTGCTTTTTGCCACGGTGCTCTTCGCCAACTTCGCCGAGGCCATTGCCGAGGCGCGCGGCAAGGCGCAGGCCGACTCGCTGCGCAAGACCCGTGAGGAAACCCCTGCCAAGCGGATCGACCCCGACGGACAGTCGCATATCGTGAGCAGTTCCGACCTCAGGCAGGGTGACCTCTTCGAATGCGTCGCCGGTGACACGGTCGCCGCCGACGGCGAGATCGTCGAGGGGCTCGCTTCGATCGACGAGAGCGCCATCACGGGCGAGTCCGCCCCTGTGATCCGCGAGGCGGGCGGTGACAAAAGTTCCGTCACGGGTGGTACCAAAGTGCTTTCCGACCGCATCCTGGTGAAGGTCACGGCGCGTCCGGGCGAAAGTTTCCTCGACAAGATGATCGCCCTCGTGGAAGGCTCCTCGCGCCAGAAGACGCCCAACGAAATCGCCCTGACCATCCTGCTGGCAGGCTTTACGATCGTGTTCGTCATCGTCTGCGCGACGCTCAAGCCCTTTGCCGATTACGTCGGCGCCAACATCACCGTCGCGGCGTTCATCTCGCTGTTCGTCTGCCTGATCCCGACCACCATCGGCGGCCTGCTTTCGGCCATCGGCATCGCCGGTATGGATCGTGCGCTCCGCGCCAACGTCATCACCAAGTAGGGCAAAGCCGTCGAGACTGCCGGCGACATCGACACACTGCTGCTCGACAAGACCGGTACGATCACCATCGGTAACCGCAAGGCCACGGGCTTCTATCCGGTCGACGGGTTCGGTGCCCGGGAGTTTGTCCGGCTGTGCGTCCTCTCGTCGGTGTCCGATCCGACGCCCGAAGGCAAGTCCATCGTCGAACTGGGTGCCGAGCAGGGCATCAAGACCGATCCCCTGCAACTGGTCGGCGTGCACATGGTGAAGTTCACCGCCGAGACCAAGTGCTCGGGTGTGGACATGCCCGACGGCCGCCGTATCCGCAAGGGCGCTTCGGAAGCGATCCTGCGCATGTGTGCCGAGGCGGGGCACGAATGCCCCGCAGGTATCGAAGCCACCGTGCGCCGTATCTCCGAGAACGGCGGGACGCCGCTCATCGTCTGCGAGGACGAGCGGATCAGGGGTGTGGTCGAATTGCAGGACATCATCAAGACGGGTATCCGCGAGCGTTTCGAGCGTCTGCGCAAGATGGGCGTGAAAACCGTGATGGTGACGGGCGACAACCCGCTGACGGCAAAATACATTGCCGAACAGGCAGGCGTCGACGACTTCATCGCCGAAGCCCGCCCCGAGGATAAACTCGAATACATCCGCCGGGAGCAGCGGGCCGGTAAACTGGTCGCCATGATGGGCGACGGCACGAACGATGCCCCGGCGCTGGCGCAGGCCGACGTGGGCGTGGCGATGAACAGCGGTACGCAGGCCGCCAAGGAGGCCGGCAACATGGTCGACCTGGACAATGACCCCACGAAACTGATCGAGATCGTCGAGATCGGCAAGCAGCTCCTGATGACGCGCGGCACGCTGACCACCTTCTCGATCGCCAACGACGTGGCCAAGTATTTCGCCATCGTCCCGGCGCTGTTCATCGCCTCCATCCCTTCGTTGCAGGCTCTGAACATCATGCACCTCGATTCGCCCGAAAGCGCTATCCTGTCGGCCGTGATTTTCAACGCGGTCATCATCCCGTTGCTGATCCCGCTGGCGCTGCGCGGCGTGACGTACAAGCCGATCGGGGCTTCGGCCCTGCTGCGCCGCAACCTCTTCATCTACGGGCTCGGAGGTGTCATCGTGCCGTTCGTGGGCATCAAACTGATAGATATGTTGGTAAGTGTATTCTTTTAACGTGTTGCAATTATGAAAAACCTTTGGATTTCAGTGAAGATAACGCTGGCAATGTGCCTGTTGCTCGGCGTGGGATATGTACTCGTGCTGCGCGGGGTTTCGGCCCTTGCGGGCCCCAACGGCGGGCAGGCCGAAACACTTACGCTCGATGGCCGGGTCGTCGGCGCCGCGAACGTAGGCCAGCAGTTCACCGGCGGGCGCTATTTCTGGGGGCGTCCCTCGGCCGTGGATTACAACGGCGGCGGCTCGGGCGGCAGCAACAAGGCTACGACCAATCCCGAATACCTGGCCGATGTGGAGCAGCGCGTGCAGGATTTCCTCGCGGCGCATCCTTACCTCTCCCGCGGAGAGGTGCCTTCGGAAATGGTGACAGCCAGCGGTTCGGGCCTCGATCCCGACATCTCGCCCCGCGGGGCGCAGGTGCAGGTGCGCCGCGTCGCCGCGGCCCGCGGGCTCGACGAGGCCGTCGTGCAGCGGCTGGTCGACTCGCTGACGCAAAAACCGTGGCTGGGGCTTTTCGGCACGGCGAAGGTCAACGTCCTGCGCCTGAATATCGCGCTGGAAACCCTGCAACCGAACGTCACGGCCTCGGCCGGTGTCCGGCAGGCCGGCGGGTGCGGGGAGGGTGTATCCCCGGAAAACTAATGGAAACTACATGAAACGGATATGGAAAAGAAAACTGAAAAGGATAAATATATGAAACGCTGGATCGTAATTCTGCTAACCGCCATGGCGGTAATGCTCACCGTCGACCTCTGTGCGCAGGATAGGCAGCGCGGTGTGGAAATTTCGGGTGGCACCAACCTCGGGAGCGACAACGTATGGCGCGGTGTCTGGGAAGCGGGCGTGAGCCTTCAGCCCACGCTGGCACTGGCTGCCGGGAATTTTTCGGTGACCGCCTGGGGTTCGGTCGATTTTGCGACGACCTCCTACAAGGAGATGGACTTGACGATGGCTTATGCCCTCGGCCCCGTGACTTTCTCGCTGGCCGACCTTTACTGGGAAGGCGGCGCCGGTGACCGGGGCACAATCAGTCGTAACTATTTCCGTTTCGGTGCCGACTCCCCGCACCGTGTCGAGGCTGGGATAGCCTGGTGCATCTCGCCCAGGGTGCCCCTGACCCTGGCATGGAACACGGTACTGTTCGGCGCCGCGGATGTCGATGCCGCCGGCGACCGTGCCTATGCCACCTACATCGAGGCATCCTATCCTTTCGCCGTAAAGGGCATAGATATGAAGGCCGGCGTAGGCGTCGTACCGTGGAACGCCGTCGGCACCTATGGCATCGACCGCGATTTCTATGTGCAAAACGTCTTCGTCAATGCAGCGAAGGGCTGGACGGTAGCGGGGTCGTTGCAACTGGGACTTTTCACTTCGCTGAGCTGGAACCCGGCGGCCCAGGACGTTAATTTCGTGGGCGGAATATCGTTCCGCATGTGATTATGGACAAGGAAGGCAGTGTTCAGCGGTTCCTGGATCTGATCCGCCGCTCGCACCGGGGCAAGTTCAAAATCTACATCGGCATGAGTGCCGGGGTGGGTAAGAGTTACCGCATGTTGCAGGAAGCGCATCAGTTGCTCGACGCAGGCGTGGACGTCTGCATCGGATTTATCGAAACGCACGGCCGTGCCGAAACGGAAGCCCTCGTCGCAGGGCTTCCCCTCGTGCCGCGCCGCAGGCTCTTCTACAAAGGCAAGGAACTCGAGGAGATGGACACGCAGGCCATCCTGAACCTGCATCCCGAGATCGTGGTCGTGGACGAACTGGCGCACACCAATATCGAAGGCAGCGGCAATCCCAAGCGCTGGCAGGACGTGATGCAACTGCTCGATGCGGGGATCAGCGTCATCACGGCGGTCAACATCCAGCATATCGAGGGGCTGAACGAGTCCGTGCAGGAGATTACGGGCGTCGAGGTGCACGAGCGCGTGCCGGACAGCGTGCTGGCCATGGCCGACGAAGTGGTGAACATCGACCTCACGGCCGACGAACTGATCGACCGCCTGAAGGCAGGCAAAATCTATAAACCCGACAAGGTCGCTGCGGCACTCAACAATTTCTTCACGCAGGAGAACATCCTCCAACTGCGCGAACTGGCGCTCAAGGAGGTGGCGCTGCGCGTGGAGAAGAAGGTCGAGAACGAGGTCGCCGCAGGCGACAAGTGCCGCCACGACAGGTTGCTGGCCGTCATCGACTCCTCGGAAAAGCGGTCGCGCCGCGTGATCCGCAAGACGGCGCGCATGGCCACGCACATCAACACCTCGTTCGTCGTGCTCTACGTGCAGGGCGACCGCGAGGCCGCCGACCGGATCCCGCTGGCCAACCAGCGTTACCTGATCAACAACCTGAACCTCGCCACGGAGCTCGGCGGCGAAATCCGCCGGGTGCATTCCAACCGTCCGGTCGAGGCGATCCTCGAAACCTGCCGGGAACAAAAAATCAGTATCGTCTGCGTCGGGCGGCCCGAATTTTCATTATTTTCGCTGCTGAAGAACGCGATCGTGCTGCGTAGCCTGATCGGCCGCCTGTCGCGTATGAACATCGACCTTTTTATTATGTCATGACTATGAAAATACAAGGGAGGCTTACCCTGGGCATTGGCGTGCTGTTCGCCATGATCCTGTTGCTCGGCATCCAGTCGGTCAGCTATGTCCGCCAGCTTTCGCGCGCTACGGGCACCATCCTGGCCGACAACTATAATTCGCTGCAATACGCCGGGGACATGCTCCGTTCGCTGAACGACATCGGCCAGGATTCCGTCTCGCGGCACGCCCTGCGCCAGAGCCTGGCGCTCCAGCAGCAGAACATCACCGAAGTCAGCGAAAAGGAGCTTACGGCGGCCTTGCAGCAGCATGTCGCCAGCCTGAGCGACCCCGTCACCGAGGCCGAGATACAGACCGTGCGTGCCGACCTATACCGCATTATGGAGGTGAACATGGCGGCCATCCGGGCCAAGAGCTCGCAGGTCGAGGAGCGTGCCGACTATGTCATGTGGTGGCTGATCGTCGTGGCCGCCCTGTGCGCCCTGGTAGCGGGCGCCGTGCTGGTGTGGTTCCCGCGGATGGTGCTGCGTCCGATCGACGAGCTGAAGAAGGGGATCAAGGAGATCGCCAGCCATAATTACGGCAAGCGGCTCGACTTCACGGGCAACCGCGAGTTCGAATCCGTCGCCGAGTCGTTCAACAACATGGCGGCCAAGCTCGACGAGTACCGCCGCAGTTCGCTCGACGACCTGATGACGGCCAAGACGCGGATCGAGGCGATCGTCAATTCGCTCCACGAACCGATCATCGGTCTCGATCCCCGGAAGACCATCCTCTTCATGAACCGCGAGGCGCTGTCGGTGCTCAACCTGCCCGAAACCGTCATCGGGCGCGATGCCGCCGAGGTGGCGCTCGCCAACGACCTGCTCCGGCGCCTGCTGCGCGAGCTTTACGGCGAGAAGAAAAACGCCGGGCAGGAACCGCTGAAGATCTATGCCGACAACAAGGAGAGCTATTTCCAGATGGAAGATACGCCGCTCTACATCATGCCGGTCGGCAGCCGGGAGCAACAGTTCGTCGGCAACCTGATCGTCCTGAACAACATCACCAAGTACAAGGAGCTGGACTCGGCCAAGACCAATTTCATCTCGACGGTTTCGCACGAGATGAAAACTCCCATCTCGTCGATCCTGATGAGCCTGCAACTGCTCGGCGACAACCGTCTCGGGCCGCTCAACGAAGAACAGAAACAACTCGTGGGCAGCATCCGCGAGAGCAGCGACCGCCTGTTGAATATCACGGGCGAATTGCTCAACATGACGCAGGTCGAGTCCGGGAAACTCAGGCTCATGCCCAAGGTCGTGAAGCCTGTCGAGCTGATCGACTATGCGGTCAAGGCGACACAGGTGCTGGCCGAGCGTTTCCGCTGCTTCGTCGAGGTGGAGTATCCCGAGAAGATTTCGAAACTGTTCGTCGACAACGAAAAGATCGCATGGGTCATCACCAACCTCCTCTCCAACGCCATCCACCATTCCCCCGAGAATTCGCGCATCATCGTCGGGGCCGTGCAGCATGAAAAGGCGGTCGAGATTTTCGTGCAGGATTTCGGACGGGGCATCGACCCGCGTTACCATAAGAGCATTTTCGAGCGTTATTTCCGCGTGCCGGGTACCAAAGTGCAGGGCAGCGGGTTGGGGCTGGCCATCTCCAAGGAGTTTGTCGAGGCGCACGGCGGTACGATCTCGGTCGAAAGCGGGATCGGCAAGGGAAGCCGCTTTTCGATCCTGTTGCCGGCATAGCGCCCTGCCGGGGAGGCCCCTCACAGCGCGCCGAAGCCGCAGGCATCGTGCCTGCGGCTTCCCCGTTTTCGTTTGCCCGGACGGAATTGTCCGGTGTGGCGACGGCAGGCGGCAGCGGGAAAGAAATAAAATTCGCATTTTCCCCGGCTTTCTCCGTATTTATTTATTTTGCCTGTTGCAGACGGCCAATTACCGTAGAAAAAAGCTTGTTTAAAGTAAAAATTATTATCTTTGCGGGAGTACAGCACCAAACCAAATAATCATTGCGAATTATGGTCGATTCTTTTTTGGGACAAGCCGAAGAAGGCAATAAAACCGCTCTGCTGAAACTGCAGTTGATCGGACACTACATCATGGGAGGGGATTTCAGTATCACGGATCTGAGCCATGAAATGAACCTGTCGGTGCCGACGGTCACCAAACTGGTCAGCGAACTGATCGAAGAGGGCTTCGTGCACGATTTCGGGAAGCAGGGCACTGCCGGAGGGCGCCGGCCCAACATCTACGGATTGAACCCTTATGCAGGTTATTTCGTCGGTGTCGACATCAAGAAGGACATCATCACTCTGGCGATCATCAATTTCAAGGGGCAGGTCGTCGACATGCGCGATTGCGTGCCGTTCGTCATGGAAAATTCGGTGCAGGCGCTCGACCGGTTATGCGACGTGGTCAACGGGTTCATCGCCAAGAGCAAGATCGACCGTGCCAAGATTTTTTCGGTCGGCTTCAACCTCTCGGGGCGGGTCAATTCCAAGACCGGGTACAGTTACAGCTATTTCTTCGTCGAGGAGGAGCCGCTCACGATGCTGCTGGAGAAACGCCTGGGCTGCAAGGTCTATGTCGAGAACGATACCCGGGCGATGACCTACGGGGAGTACATGTGTGGCGTGGGTAACAACGAGGATACGATGATATTCGTCAATGCCAGCTGGGGTTTGGGCGTCGGGCTGGTCATCGACCGCAAACTGTTCTATGGCCGGTCGGGATTCTCGGGCGAGTTCGGGCATTTCCCGCTGCTCGACAACGAGGTGATCTGCCGGTGCGGCAAGCGCGGCTGCCTCGAAACCGGTGCCTCGGGCTCGGCCGTGCACCGTATATTCATGGAGAAGCTGGCGCAGAAGCGTGTTTCGATGCTTTCCGACAAGTACAATCGCGGCGAGCAGATCCTGTTGGAGGATATTCTCGAAGCGCTGGGGCAGGAAGACGTGCTTGCCATCGAAGTCATGGAAACCGTCGGGCATACGCTCGGCAAGGCCATGGCCGGGCTCATCAACCTCTTCAATCCCGACCTCATCGTGCTGGGCGGGACGCTGGCCGTGGCCAAGGATTATATCATGTTGCCGCTCAAGAGCGCCATCAACAAATATTCGCTGCAACTCGTGAATAAGGATACTACCATAAAACTCAGTAAGTTGGGTGAAAAAGCCGGGGCCGTGGGCGCCTGTATGCTGAGCCGTAGCAAGATGCTGGGGCTGATGTAGCCCGGACCGATAAAATAGCCATAAAGAGAAGTCCGTAGCCCTACGGACTTTTTTTTGTACCCGTTATTACCCGATATTACCAGCCGCAAAATCTTTTTTTTTGTCGATTAGAATAAAAAAGACTATAATATTGCTTCATTGTAAATTTATTTATTATATTTGCATAGAAAAACGATAAAATTTACTTTATTTTATGCAAACTATAAAATCCAGTCTGATATGAAAACCTCGAACCGAAGGAATTTTCTTAAAAAAGTGGCTGTGACTGCGGCTTCGGCAGTTGCCGTCCCCGGACTGGTCAAAGCGGCCTCGGAATTCGGCGGTACGGGCACGGACGATGCCCTGGCCGCATCCGCTCCGGGGTATGGCGGGCTGATCGTCCCCAAGGGGGAGGGGCTGCGCATCACGGGTACGTTCCTCGACGAAATTTCGCACGACATCCCGCACCAGAACTGGGGCGAGAAGGAGTGGGACGCAGATTTCCGCCATATGAAGTCGATCGGCATCGACACGGTGATCGGGATTCGCTCGGGCTACCGCAAGTTCATCACCTACCCTTCGCCCTACCTGCTCAAAAAAGGGTGTTACATGCCGTCGGTCGACCTGCTCGATCTGTTCCTGCGCCTGGCCGGCAAGTACGGCATGAAGTTTTACTTCGGGCTTTACGACTCGGGCGAATACTGGGACACGGGCGACATGTCGCATGAGGTGGAGCATAATAAATATGTAATCGACGAGGTGTGGAACATGTACGGCCGCAAATACGAGAGTTTCGGCGGCTGGTACCTGAGCGGCGAGATCAGCCGTGCCACCAAGGGTGCCATCGGGACGTTCCATGCCCTGGGCAAACAGTGCAAGGAAGTTTCGGGCGGGCTGCCCACCTTCATCTCGCCGTGGATCGACGGCAAGAAGGCGGTGATGGCCAGCGGGAGCAAACTGACCAAGGAGCAGGCTGTTTCCGTCGAGCAGCACGAACGCGAGTGGGACGAGATATTCGACGGGATTCACGATGTGGTGGATGCCTGTGCGTTTCAGGACGGGCATATCGACTACGACGAGCTGGACGCGTTCTTCGCGGTCAACAAACGCCTGGCCGACAAGTACGGCATGCAGTGCTGGACCAACGCCGAGTCGTTCGACCGCGACATGCCCATCAAGTTCCTGCCCATCAAGTTCGACAAGCTGCGCATGAAGCTCGAAGCCGCTATGCGTGCGGGCTACGACAAGGCCATCACGTTCGAATTTTCGCATTTCATGAGCCCCCAGTCGGCATACCTGCAGGCCGGGCATCTCTTCGACCGTTACAAGGAATACTTTAACATCCGTTAGCCGATGAAATCACAGACGAATACGGGATATGTGGCATTCCTGTCACTGGTAGCCGCCATAGGCGGGATTTTGTTCGGGTACGACACGGCGGTCATTTCGGGTACGATATCCGGTGTGGCCTCGCAGTTCTCGCTGGACGCCATGCAGCAGGGATGGTTCGTCGGGTGTGCGCTCGTCGGTTCGATCGGCGGCGTGGCCGTGGCCGGTGTGCTGAGCGACCGTTTCGGGCGCAAACTTACGATGTTGCTGTCGGCCGTGCTGTTCACCGTTTCGGCCGTCGGCTGTGCCGTCAGTTCCGACTTCATCCAACTGGTCGTTTACCGCATCGTGGGCGGTGTGGGCATCGGCGTGGTGTCGATCGTTTCGCCGATGTATATTTCCGAGGTCGCCGTGGCACGCTGGCGCGGGACACTCGTGTCGCTTTACCAGCTGGCCATCACGGTCGGGTTCCTGGCGGCCTACCTCGTGAACTTCCAGATACTCAAATCGGCCGAAACGGCCGTCTACGCCTCCCCGTGGATGCAGAAGATATGGGTTACGGAGTTGTGGCGCGGCATGTTCGGTGCCGAAACGCTGCCGGCGTTGCTCTTCTTCACCGTTATATTCTTCATTCCCGAAAGCCCCCGCTGGCTCGTGCTGCGCGGCCGCGACGTGCGGGCGCATGCCGTGTTGCAGCGTATCTACCGTTCGTCGGAAGCCGCCGACGAGGAGATCGCTGCCGTACACGGCACGGCCTCCGCTTCGTCGAAGTCCGAATGGCGCGTGCTGTTCGAGCCGGGTATCCGCAAGGCGGTCGTCATAGGCGTTTTCATCGCCATCCTGGGGCAGTTCATGGGCGTGAACGCCGTGCTGTACTACGGCCCGACGATCTTCGAGAATGCGGGGCTGTCGAGCGGCGATTCGCTCTTCTCGCAGGTGCTCGTGGGCGTGGTCAACATGCTGACCTCGGTGCTGGCGCTTGTCATCATCGACCGTGTGGGACGCAAACAACTGGTCTACTGGGGTGTGTCGGGCATGATCGTCTCGCTGCTTTGCATCGGGCTCTATTTCATGTGCGGTGCGGCGCTGGGGCTGCCCAACGTATTCCTGCTGATATTCTTCCTGGCCTATATTTTCTGCTGCGCCGTTTCGATCTGCGCCGTGGTGTGGGTGCTGCTCTCGGAAATGTACCCCACCCGGGGGCGCGGGCTGGCGATGTCGATCGCCGGACTTGCGCTGTGGGTGGGCACCTATCTGATCGGCCAGTTGACGCCGTGGATGCTCGAAAACCTTACGCCCGCCGGCACGTTCTTCCTCTTTGCGGCGATGTGCGTCCCCTATATGTTGATTATCTGGCGTGCCGTTCCCGAAACCACGGGGCGTTCGCTTGAAGAAATAGAGAAATACTGGCAAAAAAATGAATAACACGAATAATGAATCCGGTGCTGTGCGCATTCAGACCGGAGACCTCCGTCGTATGGATCACCTGCGGGACATTAATCTAACAACCGACACTATGGATTTTCAGAAACTGGCCGGCAAGTATAAGTCGGAGTTGCTGGACAGCGTCCTGCCGTTTTGGCTCGAACACTCCCAGGATAAACAATACGGGGGGTATTTCACCTGCCTCGAACGCGACGGCAGCGTCTACGACACCGACAAGTTCATCTGGCTGCAAGGCCGTGAAGTGTGGCTTTTCTCGATGCTTTATAACAAGGTGGAAAAACGCCCCGAGTGGCTCGAGTGTGCTTTGCAGGGTGCGGAGTTCCTGAAGAAATACGGCCATGACGGCAATTACAACTGGTATTTCTCGCTCACGCGCGACGGCCGGCCGCTGGTCGACCCCTACAACATTTTCTCGTATACCTTCGCCACGATGGCCTTCGCGCAGCTGGCTATCGCCTCGGGCGACGCCGGGTATGCCGCCATCGCCAAAAAGACTTTCGACCGGGTGCTCGAGAAGCGTTCGAACCCCAAGGGCAAGTGGTGCAAGGCACATCCCGGGACGCGTCCGATCAAGGATTTCGCGCTGCCGATGATCCTGTGCAACCTGTCGCTGGAAATCGAGCAGCTCATCGACAGGGAACTCATCGACGAAACGATCGAAACATGCTTGCACGAGGTGATGGAGGTCTTTTACCAGAAAGACCTCGGGCTCATCGTCGAGAATGTCTCGGCAGAGGACAATTCGCTGGTCGACTCCTTCGAGGGTCGCTCGATCAACCCGGGGCATTCGCTCGAGGCGATGTGGTTCATCATGGATCTGGGCAAGCGGCTCGGCCGCCCCGATTTGATCGGGAAGGCCGTGGAGATCGCGCTTGCGACCATCGAATACGGCTGGGACAAACAGTACGGCGGCATATTCTATTTCATGGATCGCCTCGGGCGTCCGCAGCAGCAGCTCGAATGGGATCAGAAACTGTGGTGGGTGCATATCGAATCCGCGATCACGATGATCAAGGCCTACCAGCTGACGGGCAACAAGGAGTGCCTTGCGTGGTTTCAGAAACTACACGATTACATGTGGACGCATTTCAGGGATCCGAAGCATCCCGAGTGGTTCGGTTACCTCAACCGCCGCGGGGAGGTACTCCTCCCGCTCAAGGGCGGCAAGTGGAAGGGGTGTTTCCATGTTCCGCGCGGACTTTACCAGATATGGCAGATCCTCGAACAATGCAAATAGGCGGCTCGTTCCCGATGCCTGATAAACGACTTGCCGGCCTCAAACGGTGCCGTGATATTTAAAAGAAACGAAACAAGCATGACACGTATAGGATTCTTACTTTCGGCGGTGTTGTCCCTCGCAATCGGACACGTACGTCCCGCACAAGCCAAAACGATACGCCGCACGGTCGACGTGCTGGTTATCGGCGGCACGACCTCGGGCACTTCGGCGGCCATCGCCGCGGCGCGTCAGGGGGCGGCCACGCTGATCGTCGAACCCACGCCCATGCTCGGGGGGATGTTCTCGGCGCAGGGCGTCCCGGCTGCCGACGGTAACCACCACCTGCCCTCGGGGCTGTGGAACGAATTTCGCGAGGCTTTGCGCGCCCATTACGGCGGGGCCGAAGCGCTTGCCACGGGCTGGGTGAGCAACACGCTCTTCGAGCCCCATGTGGCGGACAGCATCTTCAGGGCGATGGCTGCGGCCGAGCCGCGGCTCGAAGTCCTGCACGGGTATGTGCTCGATAAGGTATACAAGCGCGGCAACTGCGTGACGGGCGCCCGTTTCTCGCGTAGCGGGGGCGACAGGCTCGAGGTCTCGGCTCGTATTACGGTCGATGCCACCGACCTGGGCGATGCGCTGCCCATGAGCGGTACGCCCTACCGCATCGGCATGGACGCCCGTGCCGATACGGGCGAGGCGCTGGCGCCTGCCGAGGCGAACGACATCGTGCAAGACCTGACTTTCGTCGCCATCCTCAAGGATTACGGCAAGGGTTCCGACAAGACCATCCCCCGCCCCGAAGGGTACGATCCTGCGGAGTTCGCTGCGGCCTGCCAGACCGCTGCGGGGCAGCCGATCCCGGCGGAGGCGATGCTCAACTACGGCCGCCTGCCCAATGGCAAATACATGCTCAACTGGCCGGTCAACGGCAACGACGTCTACATGAATATCGTCGAGGTGCCCTATGCCCGGCGTGACGCCGCGCTGCGCCCCGCCCGCGAGAAGACCCTGCGGTTCATCTACTATATCCAGCACGAACTGGGTTTCAGCCACCTGGGGATCGCCGATGACGAGTTCGGCACCGCAGACGGATTGGCATACCTGCCTTACCACCGCGAGGGGCGGCGCCTGGACGGGGTGATCCGCCTGACGCTCGATGACGTGGCGGATCGTTACGGCCGCCCGTCGGCACTTTACCGTACCGGCATTTCGGTCGGCGACTATCCCGTCGACCACCACCATGATTGCCGTCCTCAGATCGGGAAGATACCCTTCCCGCCCGTGCCGTCGTTTTCGGTGCCGATGGGGGTGATGATCCCTGCCGGGACGGACAACCTGGTGGTTTCGGACAAGGCTATATCGGTTTCGAACCTTATCAACGGTTCGACGCGCCTGCAGCCGGTAGTCCTGCTCACGGGACAGGCCGCAGGGACGTTGGCGGCCATCGCCGCCCGGGAAGGGTGCACGCCCCGCGAAGTTCCGGTGCGCAGGTTGCAGGCCGCCCTGCTGGCGCAGGATGCGTATATCGCGCCGTTGTACGACGTGAAACCCGACGACCCCGACTTCGCGATGTTGCAGCGCATCGCAGCGACGGGCATCCTGCGAATGACGGGCGAGCCGTTCCAGTGGGCGAACCGCACGTGGTTCTATCCCGAGCGCGGGATCTCCGTCGGTGAGTTCAGCCGCGGCCTGCACGACTATGCGCCGCAGGTCGAAGTGTCCGACGACCCCGCGCCGCTTACGGCGTCGTCGGCTGCCGCCATGCTCCGCAAGGCCGGTGCTGCCGTCGCTGCCGACGGTACGGAGCCCCTGACGCGGCGCGAAGCGGCGCGGATGACGGACGAAGCGCTGCATCCGTTCGACCGCGACGTCGATTTCGAAGGAAACCTGATAAAATAACGAACCATGAAGAAACTCATCCTCCTGCTGCTGGCCGCTGCCGTCGCGACGACCGCAGCCGCACAGGCGCAGCGCGATACGCTGACCTTCAACAACGACTATTATTTCTCCAAACGCAATGTCGAGGAGCTGGTGCCGGTCACCGGGCAAAACATCGTGATGCTGGGCAACAGCCTGACCGAACGCGGTTTCTGGGCGGAGTATTTCCAGGGGAAACGCGTGCTCAACCGCGGCATCGGCGGCGACTGCATATCGGGCATGATCAACCGCGTGCAGCCGATCGTCGACGGACGACCGAAGGCTATCTTCATCATGGGCGGCGCCAACGACCTGCTTTTCTCGAAGATTTCGAACGAGAAACTCCTGCAGCAATACGAACGCCTGCTGGACATCATTGCCCGGGAGACACCCCGCACGAGGGTCTATATCCAGAGCCTGCTGCCGCTCAACGAGGCGCATAACGAAGCCTTCATGAAGGGCAAGAATGCCCGTTTCGCCGAGTTCAACGCACTGCTGCGTGCGATGGCCGAACGCCGCGGGCTGACCTTCATCGACATCTGGAGCGCTATGCAGCGCAACGGGGAACTGCCCGAAGAGTACACGTTCGACGGCATCCACCTCAAGGCGGCGGGTTATGCCGTGTGGATCGAGAAGATCAGGCCCTACGTCAAATAAGCTGTCCGGATGAAACGTCTGTTTTTCGCGCTGGCATTGTGCGCGGCGTCGGGGGCCTGCATGGCCGGCGGCGACATGCGCTTCTATGAAGCCCGTTCGGACAAGATCCGCTTTACCGGCCGCGCCGCCGAAAACGGCGACGGCAGCCTGTCGTTCGACTGGAGCGGTTGTCATTTCACGTTCCGTTTCGACGGCAGTCGCTGTGCGATGCGTGCTGCGGATACCGGGCGTAACTACTACAACGTATTCGTCGACGGGCGCCTGTACGGTAAGGCGACCGTCGAGGGAGCCTCGTCGTGCGTGCCCCTCGCCGAAGGGCTTGCGCCGGGGCCGCATACCGTGACGGTGCAGAAACGCACCGAAGCCGAGCAGGGGCGCACGACGCTCTACGGCATCGAGGCCGACGGTGCCTTGCTCGACCTGCCGCCCGCCCCGTCGCGGCTGATCGAGTTCATCGGCGACTCGCACACGTGCGGCTACGGTACCGAGGGGAAAACCGCCTCGGAGCCTTTCACCCCCGAGACCGAGAACTGCGACCTGGCATGGGGCTGCATCGTGGCGCGCTGTTTCGATGCCGATTACGTGCTCACGGCCCATTCGGGGCAGGGGATCGTCCGTAACTGGGCCGATGAAAAGGAAACCTCCGACCTGACTATGCGCCAGCGCATCCTGCGGACATTCGACATGACCGACTCGCCGCGGTGGGATTTCCGGGGCTACAAGCCCGACATCGTGGTGATAAAACTGGGCACGAACGATTGCAGCACGGGCATTACACCCTCCGAGGCCGCCTTCGGCAAGGCTTTCCGCGAGCTTTACGGCGCCCTGCGCGAACATTACGGCTCCGTGCCGATCCTTTACGTCATCCCCGACGGTGCGGAGGCGTTCTATCCCTATATGCAGTCCGTCATGGCCGGCCTGGAGGACGGCGACCTGCATTGCGTCATGCATTTTACGGGCATCACCAACCAGGACGGCGACCTGGGGGCCGGGTACCATCCCAACCACCGCGGACACCGGAAGTTCGCCGCTGCGGTCATCCCCTACATCTCGACGATCATGGGGTGGGAGATGCCGATGGAGGTCATTCAATAGCTACTGAAACGATGAAAAAACTGTTTTTTACCGTCCTTGCCCTTGCGGGTTTGCTCTGCGCCGCTGCGCAAACCCAGGACTGGGCGAACTTCGGCCGCTTCGAGCAGGCCAACGGCCAGGTGCGCAATCCGAAGGTCGTCCTCATGGGCAACTCGATCACCGAACTGTGGATCAAGACGCATCCTGACTTTTTCGCCGCCCGCGGTTATGTGAGCCGCGGCATCAGCGGGCAGACCACCTCGCAGATGCTCGTGCGCTTCCGGGCCGACGTGCTGGACTTGCACCCGCAGGTGGTCGTCATCTGCGGCGGGACGAACGACATAGCGCAAAATACCGGTTACATATCGCTGCCGCATATCCTGGGCAACCTCGTGTCGATGGTCGAGCTGGCGCGTGCCAACGGCATCGCCCCCGTGCTGTGTTCGTTGTTGCCCGCGCGTGAATTCGGCTGGCGCAAGGAGTTGGAACCCGCGCCCCTGATCATCGAGCTGAACGCCATGATCCGCGAGTACGCCCGCAGGGAGAATGTCCCCTATGTGGATTACCACGCGGCGATGTCCGAAGCGGACGGAGGCATGGTAGCGGCCTATACCTACGACGAAGTCCATCCCACGGCCGCGGGGTACGACGTGATGGAGAAGATTCTGCCGCCCGTCGTCGACGCGGTGCTGAAGAATCCGAAAAAGTATCGGCGGCGTTAATAGCCGGCAGGGGCAGAATTATAAGAGGGCCGGGGAATGCTTATTTCCCCGGCCCTCTTATTCTTGCAGGCAGATCGCAGCGGCCTTCCGTTATTTTGCCCCCGTGACCTTATTCCCGGAGCAGCAATACACAGCTGCCCGGTGCGCCGGCCTTTATCTTCAGTTTATTCCGCCCGGCGGCCGAAATACGGATGCCGCTGTTCTGTTCGGCCGTTCCGAAATGCCGCAGGTCGAGGTATCCGGGCAGTGCCAGCGTCCTCTTGCAAGCCCGCTTGCAGTCGATGAACACGGCCGTATGTCCCCCGACGCTGCCTTCGTAGCACAACAGGTCGGCATCGTCGGCGATAGGCGTCTCGAACCAGGTGTAGACACCCCGCCAGCAGGTCTTGTCGCCGTTCTCCATCCGTTTGTTTCCGATGAGCTTGTGGTAGCTCTTGCCGTAGGGCGCATAGATGAAGATGTCGTCCTGCCCGTCCAGCAGCGCGTGGTCTCCCAGCCCGTCGGGCAGCAGCCAGGTCGATTGGTACCCCTGTCTGTTCTTTTCGACGTAGCGCCGGAAAAGGGGGTGCTCCTGTTTGGTGAACGTCGATGCCTTCGCCACTTCCGTCCAGTCCGTGTAGGCCCCGCCCGGGGTGAGTACGTGCGTCTCGCCTTCGAACATCGACTGCATCCCGTAATAGATGGCGATGGTTACGGGCGCGGCGTTGCAGAACCGGTGCGAGGCCGTGACCTCGATGTTGTTGCGGCGGACAGTGTATGTCACCGATTCCCGGCACAGGGTGTCGCGCAGTTCTTCTCCGCCCGCGGCGTTCCGGTAGGGGCGTGTCGGGTCGAGGATTACGTTTTCGGCCTCGACCGTCACCCGATTTGCCCATAGCGTCGTGTCGCCCTCGATGCGGTTGCCGTCGGCTAGCAGGGTGTAACCCTCGCTGCGTGCCGTGCGCGCCGTGCGTTCCCTGTATTTGTGGTTGCCCCCGCACCACCCGCATCCGGGGATGGCGAAAGGCCCGATGTTGTCGCTGTACGTCGAGTTGAGCAGGACGGCGGGTTCGGCCTCGGGCTGCGTGGTGGGAAGCGCCGTCCTGTTGCGCGTGATGCCTACGCGGTAGAACGTGTAGAGCTCGTTGAACATGCACCGCCTGAACCAATAGGTGATATCCGTCCGTTCGTCCAGCTTGGCCGAAATATAGAGGTCGCCGCCCTGGCGTTTGACATACATCGCTTCGGAATAGGGGCGGTCGCATCCTTTTTCCTTGCCGCGCTTGGAGGCATCCTTGCCGGTACAGAGCGCCGTTGTGGGCGCCATGCTGCCCAGCAACAGCAGGCAGGTCATGATTTTCAAATGTTTCATCGTTGCGTTTTTGTAGGGAAGCGATGCATCCGGGCGCGTCCCGGGTGCATCGCCTGTATACCGGGGTATCCGATGCCCGGCCCGCTTACTTGCGGGTGAGCTTCAGGAAGAGGTCGGGACGGTCTGTGGTGATGAAGTCGACCCGGTTTTCGATGGCCCATATCATGTCGGCCGGGTTGTTTACCGTCCAGACGTTCGAGGCCATCTTCAACGCCTTGATGTCGTTGAGCCACGTCGGGTTGTTCAGGTATACGCCGTAGTTGAAATCGCAGCCCGTCAGCCCCATCGCCTTCAGGTCTTTGGGCAACGTGCCGCCTCCCAGGTACATCAGTTGCGTTTTGGCGGGAGCCAGCCGTGCCAGCTCTTTCATTACGTGGAGTGAGAACGAGATGTAGGTCACGCGTTTCGAAAGCCCGTACCGGCCGACCATCTTCACCACGGCCTCGGCCGCTGCGGTTTCCGCCTCGGGGGTGGCGTGGGGCTTGAGTTCCAGAACGAGGTGTACCTTCGTATCCTTAGCGGCCTCGAGGTATTGCGCCAGCGTGGGCATCGGCTCCCCGTTTTCGAGCTTGAGCGTCGTCAGCACGGTCGAAGGGGTGCTCTGTACCTCGTATCCGTCGTGCCAGCCGTCGTGGTTGAGCACCGGAACGCCGTCCGAGGCCATCCATACGTCAAATTCCACGCCGTACACGCCCAGCTGGTCGGCCTTGAGGAGCGAGGCGATCGAATTCTGTGCCGAGCCGTCGGTGTGCCAGAAGCCCCGGTGTGCGACCACGCGGGTCTTGTTCTTCATCGGGATGCCGTATTTCAGGTAGCGGCGTGCCTGGATGATCCGGGCCAGGCGATCCATCAGGGCCTTGTCTTTCGGGTTGTCCGACTCGTCGAGGGTCAGTACGCCGCGGTTTCCGCAGTAGTAGGCGACGGCCGAAGAGTTGAAGACGTCGTTCTTTTCGAAGTGGTTGATATAGGCCGCCATCCGGTCGTGCGACGAGTTGGGGATCGCCGCCGTGGCCTTCTCGTCGAATTCGAACTCCATGGCCATCCCGTGGCGGCGGGCCGTGGCACAGGCCTCGTCGAGGCGGCTGTCGGGGATCGAGTGGTTGAAGAAGTGGTTGGGCTGCTGGTAGGCCACGTCGAAGCCCAGGCGTTTCCACTCCTCATGGCCTTTGGCCTGCCAGTAGGGAATCCAGTAGAAAAGCTTGCCTTCGGAGTGGATGTATTCGCTCAGCGGAATGGTGAGCTCCGCGCAGTGGTGGGTGTCCTCAGCGACCCAGTAGAAGCCCGAGAGTTCCAGGTGCTTGTATTTGGCGGCCTTGAAACGTTCGACCAGCTCCCCGATGTACCATTTGGTCGCGGCGATCTGATCCTCCTCTTTCGAGAAATCCATCTCCCGGCCGTCAATCTCGCCCCAGTCCTTCTGGCCGCGGATCGCTTCGGGAAGCCCCAGTTCGATTGGAGACCTTACATCAGCTTTGTAGAGCTCTTTTATCTCCTGTCCGATGCACCGGTCGAGTGCCGAAAGCGACTTGCCCTGCTCGAAAATCCGATCCAGCAGCCACTCCCATTCTGTCCTGCGGGCGTTGAGTTTCTCGTAGCCCACGGTGTAGTTGCGTCCCGAGCCGTCCTTGAACTCGAGGAACAGGAAGCCGTCGAAGAGCCAGTCTTTCGAGCCGTCGGCAAACCGGTGTACGACATAGGGCCGGAATTCATCGACCGTCCAGTCCAGCCGGTGGCTGCCGCCCTGGTAGATCAGAGCCAAATCCTGAATTCCGGTCGTCCGGTAGCCCTGCTCGGCGGCGGGTTTGCCGGACGCGGCGGGCTGTTGCCGCAGCGGGTTGCCGATCACGAACCGGCAGAATTCATGGAACAGTTCTTTGTCCTTTGCGGCCGTCGATGCCCACAGATCGTAAAAACGGTTGGTGCCGTGGTAATAGCTCAGCGGCTTGCTTCCGTATACGCCGTGTTTTTTCGCTCCTTCCATATACTCGCGGAACCTTTTTTTGTAGACGTCGGAGTTCTGCTCCCCCTCGAGGATGTTCTCGTCGAATTCGAATTCCATCGCCAGGTCGTGCGCCTTGATGTCGGAGAAATAGCGTGACAGCGGCCTTGCGCCCTTGTCGTCCCAATAGTGGTTGGGCTGCATGTAGGCGTAGTCGATGCCCATCTCCTTCCATTTGGTGTAGCCTGCGGCACGGTTGTAGGGTATCCAGCAGAAACTCTGGTTGATCGAATGCAGGTATTCCGCAACCTGGGGGATGACCTCTTCCGACTTTTTCAGTTCGTGGCAGTAGCCGTCGCCCGGCGTCACGATCTCCTCGGAGATGGGGTAGAACCCCGCCAGTTCGACGTACTGGTAATTCCCCTCGTCGAAGCGCCTGCGCACCTGGTCGATATACCATTTGCAGGCCGCAACGCGGTCGGCACCCTTGGCGAAATCCATCCGCCGCCCGTCGAGCGAACCCCAGTAGGTCGTCGACTCGCTCGTGTCGTCGTACTTCCGGTAGATGATCGGGTCGGGCATTACCATGACGACCTTGCGCTTGGCCGGGGGCGTGCCCAGCCGCTGTGAAGCCTCCTTTACGGCCGCTTCGAGGGCGTTCACGCCGTTGTCGCCGTCGAACCAGTAGTCGATCAGCTCCTTCCACTGCTGTTTGCCGGCCGAAACGCCCTGGCCCCGCAGCACGCCTACCATGTAGGCGTATTTACCCCCGTCGGGGCGGCTGCTGTCCTGGAATTCGAGGAAGAGGAACCCGTCGAAGAGCCAGTGCTCCCTGCCCTCTTCGTCCACATAGGTCACGAACGGGGTGAAACGCTCCTTGTCCCAGCGGTACGGGGTGCGGTGGTGGCTGCCACCGTAGCACAACACCAGGTCGGTATAGGACGGTATCGCGTCGCGTTCCTGTTCCCAGGCGTACATTTTCGGTTCGGAATTGCGGGTTGCCGGGGCCGCGTCGCCCGTGGGGCCGTTCGCCGCTGTGGCGGGCGTATGGTTTGCGGCCAATGCCGCTAAGAGGGTGCAAAATGCGAAGGTCTTGAGTTTTTTCATCTGTTTACGGGTCGTTAATCGTTATTTGCGCATCGGGTTGTCGAGTACGAAACGGCAGAATTCGTGGTAGAACTCCCTGTCTTTGGCTGCCGTCGATTTCGACAGGTCGTATAAGGCGTTGGTGCCGTGGTAGTAGCTCAGCGGCTTTGTGCCGTAGACATTGTTCAGCCTGGCTCCGGACATGTATTCGCGGAAACGCTTCTTGTAGGTGTCGCAGTCGGGATTGCCCTCGAGGAGCGCCTCGTCGAACTCGAATTCCATGCCCAGGCCGTTGGCCTTGACGTCGGAGAAGAACTGCGACAGCGATTTTTGTCCCTCCCAGAAGTAGTTGGGCTGCATATAGGCGTAGTCTACGCCCAGCTGCTGCCATTTCTTATACCCTGCGGCGCGGTTGTACGGGATCCAGTTCAGGGATTGGTTGATCGCATGCAGGTATTCCGCGAGCGGAGGGATGATCTCGTCTGATTTCTTCAGTTCGTGGTTCCAGCCGTCGCCCGGCGTGACGAGTTCCTCGGAGATGATGTAGAACCCCGCCAGGTCGATATACTGGTAGTTGCCCAGGTCGAAACGCCTGCGTACCTCGTCGACATACCACTTGTAGGCCGCGATGCGGTCTTCGGCCGTCGAAAAGTCCATTTTGCGGCCGTTCAGCTCGCCCCAGTAAACCGTGGAGCCGGGGTCGCCCTTGCCGTTGCCCTTGCCGTCGTAAACCTTGTAGATGATCGGGTCGGGAAGTACCATGATGACCTTGCGTTTGGACGGGGGTGCGCCCAGGCGTGCCGAAGCGTCCTTCACGGCTCCTTCGAGGGCATCCATGCCGCTGCCGCCGGCGAACCAATAGTCGATCAGCTCTTTCCATTGCGTCTTTCCGGCCGAGAACCCGTAGTCCTTCATCAGCCCAACCATGTAGGCGTAATAACCGCCGTCGGGACGGCTGCTGTCCTGGAATTCGATGAACAGGAAGCTGTCGAACAGCCAATGTTCCTTGCCCTGTTCGTCCACGTAGCTCACGCTCGGGGCGAAACGCTCCTTGTCCCAGCGGTACGGGGTGCGGTGGTGGCTGCCGCCATAGCACAGCACCATGTCCGTATAGGAGAGTATCCCGTTGCGGCTTTGTTCCCACGGGTACATCTGCGGGCCGGGGGCGTCGGTGGTGAACCGGACATACTGCATCTGGCTGTATTCGCCCGAGTCGTTGCAGGCCACGGCGAAGACCGTGTAGGTCGTCTGCGCCGCCAGGCCGTCGATCTCGACCGTCGTCCCGGTGTATTGCGTGCCGTTCTGGGCGACGCTCTGCGCCGTTTCGGACGTAATGACCCCTGTGGCCTTGTATATGATTTTGACGGACGTGGCGTTCGTGCGCTTCATGTTCAGCGTCACCGAGTTGGCGCCCGACGATGCGATCGTCATGCTCAGGGCCGGTTTCGGGCCCCCGGAGGGTTCGTCGTCCCCGTCCCCGCAGCCGATGAACGACAGGCAGCAGAGAAGCGTGAAAATGATTCGGTAATTCGTCATGGGATGTCGGTTTTTTTATTTGTTTCCCTTTCCGGAGTGTTGCGTCCGTACCGGGTTGTTCACGACGAAACGGCAGAATTCGTGGAAGAACTCCCTGTCCGTTTCGTCCGTGGAGACCGAGAGGTCGTAGAGGGCATTGCTCCCCTGGTAATAGGCCAGCGGGCGGGTGCCGTAGATGCCGTGTTTCTTTGCATATTCCATGTATTTGCGCATCCGTGCCCGGTATATGTCGCTGTGCGGATCCGCGCTGAGGATCGAAGCCTCGAATTCGAACTCGATGCTCGTCCCGGCACGGTTGATCTTCATGCAGGCGGAATCCAGGTTGTTTTCCGGCTTCCAGTAGTGGTTGGGCTGCATGTAGACCTGGTCGAAGCCGAATTTGCGCCAGTCGTCATGGCCGCGGGCGTCGTAGAACGGAATCCAGCTGAACGTGTAGTTGAGCCGGTGGAGGTAGTCGGCGATCTCGGGGAGCAGGATGTCCGAACGGGTCAGGTGGTAGCTGTACTCCGTGTCGTGCGGCTGGGCGGCGATCTCGCGGATCCAGTAGAACCCGGCCAGGTCGATGTATTTGTAATCGCCCTGGGCGAACCGTGCCCGCACCTGGTCGATGTACCACCTGCAGGCCGCTACGCGGTCTTCGTTGCTGTTGAAATCCAACCGGCGCCCGCCGAGTTCTCCCCAGTAGGTGGTCGTGGTGGTCGTGTCGATGTAGTGGCGGTGGATGATCGGATCGGGGATCATTATGATCACGCGGCGTTTGCAGGGCGCTTTGCCCAACCGGGCGGTGGCCTCCTTGACGGCCTGTTCCAGGGCGTCGGCACAGTTGCCCTTTGTGAAATAGTAGTCGATCAGCTCCTGCCACTGCTCCTTGCCGGCCGATACGCCCGCATCGCGCAGCACGCCCGTCATATACGAGTAGGCGCCGCTGTCGGGGCGGTCGACATCCTGCGATTCCAGGAAGATGAAGCCGTCGAATAGCCATTGTTCCTTCCCGTCGGGGTCGACGTAGGTGACATAGGGGGCGAAGCGCCCCTTGTCCCACAGGAAGGGATTGCGGTGATGGCTGGCACCGTAGCATAATACGGCATCGGTCGTGGTCGCCGGACTCTTGTGTTTCCTCTCCCACGGGTACAGCTTGTCCTTCGGGCCTGCGGTGCCGGTCGGGAGCGTGAAAACCAAGGCTGTTACCACTGCAATTGCTACTGTAAAAAGTCTGCGAGTCATGTCTTGTCGTTTTTATCCGACCCCGGAGCAGTCTCTTCCGTCCGGGGTCAATATATCCGTTTATGGGTTATTTCCTGTCCGTTGTCGGTCGTTGTGCCCGTAACGGATTGTTTATGATGAACTGGCAAAGTTCGTCGAACAACTCCCGGTCGGCCTCGTCGTCCGAAGCGTGGAGGTCGTAGAACCCGTTGGTGCCATGGTAATATGCGAACGGCCGTTTGCCGTAGATGTTGCGTCGTTTGGCGTAGTCGATGTAATCGCGCAGCCGCGCACGGAATGTTCCGCTGCCTTCGCGTGCGTCGAGCAGCGTGGGTTCGAACTCTATTTCCATGCCGATGCCCAGGCTGTCGATCTGTCTGCAAACCTCATCCATGTCGTTCTGCGGCTTCCAGTAATAGTTGGGTTGCAGGTAGACCTGGTCGAACCCGAACTGCTGCCATACGTCGTACCCGCGCGAGCCGTAGAAGGGTATCCAGCTGACCGTATAATCCAGCTTGTGGAGGTAGTCGGCGATATGCGGGAGCATGATGTCCGAGCGGGTCAGGTGGTAGCTGTACTGCGTGTCCACCGGCCGGGTGACGATCTCGCGCAGCCAGTAGAATCCCGCCAGCTCGACGTGTTCGTAGTTGCCCCGGGCGAACCGCTCCCGTACCCGGTCGATATACCATTTGCAGGCGGCTATGCGGTCTTCGTTCCTGCTGAAATCCAGCTGCTGGCCATCCAGCGCACCCCAATAGGTCGTACTCGACGTCGTGTCGATATAGTGCCGGTGAATCACCGGGTCAGGGAGTACCATGATGACCTTGTGCTTCTGCGGGGCTTTGCCCAACCGCGCGGCGGCCTCCTTCACGGCCTCTTCGAGGGCCTCGACCCCGTTGCCGTCCGTGAAATAATAGTCGATCAGCTCCTGCCATTGCGCTTTGCCGGCCGATTCGCCCGTGTCACGCAGATGCCCCGTCTCGAAGGCGTAGAGTTCTGCGTCGGGGCGGTTCGTGTCCTGGAATTCCAGGAAGATGAACCCGTCGAAGAGCCAGTGCTCTGTGCCCTCTTTATCGACATAGGTGACATAGGGTGCCAGCCGCTCCTTATCCCACAGGAAAGGGGTGCGGTGGTGGCTGCCGCCGTAACATAACACGGCATCCGTGGGGGGTTGCAGGTCTCTGCGGTGCTGCCCCTGCGGGTACATAGTCCGGGAACAACCGCCCGCGAGAAGCAGGCATCCTGCGGCCGCTGCGAACGGAACGATATTTTTCAGGAATTTGAGCATCGTAGTCGGTAAGTCGTAATTCGTAAAATTAAAATTAATCCCGTTGTGAAAGAGAATGAACTCACAACGGGATTAATTATTCAACATCTGTCGTTAGAATCCCAGACCCTGTACGTCAGCCAGTTTACCGCGGCCATACAGATAGTCTCCGGTTTGGGCGTATTCGGGTTTGACAATCACGAATTTCAGGTAACGGCCTGCGATCGTTTTCTGGACTGCATAGTCATAGGGCGTCGGCACACCTGTCCAGTTGAAATCACGCTTACCGCTGGCTACCAGATTCCACTGGGTGCTTGCACCGCTATACTCTTCGGCCGTGTAGATCTCATAATCCCGGTAATTACCCTGGTGGGTCGAGTAATCGCTGATCCGGAATTTCGTGAACACCTGCCGCTGTCCCATATCCACGACGAACGTTATCGGGAATTCGATTTGAGTGGCGAACCAGGATATCCATTCGTGGCCGGCGGTAATTTCCCCATCGAACAGTTTGTCGGCTGTATACTGCATGATCCATGCGGCCCCGCCGTTGTTCGGGTCTTTTGCATAGCAGTTATCCTCGCCTTCGAGCAATTTCCACGGGCCCTTCAGTTCCTTGTCCATCGAGAAGGGGACATACATGACCTCGGTGGTGACGGTGATACCGTCCAGCGACGCGGAGGTGATGCGCACCGGCACGAGCAGGTCGCCCACGATATCGAGGTTGCTGCCCGTGAACAGCTTGTCGGAGTTGATCTTGCCCGAGAACTTGGCCGTCGTCTCGCCTGCTGCGATCTGCGAGCTGGCGGCGTCCAGCCTGGCGAACCCTTCGGGCGCGGCCAGGTAGTTCGTCCCGTTGGCCTGGTTGTAGGCCTCCACGAGGCTGTTGTCGATCGCGTAGTTCACCGTCAGATCCATTGTCGTGATGGCATTGTCGAGCACGATGTTGCCGTCGAAGGTAATCTCCTCGTGCGTAGCGGTGGGGTGGAACGGTGTTGCCAGTTCCTTCTCCATGCCGATCGAAGCGCGCTTGGGGTTGATGATCTTCACATTGCGGTTCGCGTCGACGGCCAGCGCGTCGTTGACCGTGGTGAGCTCAAGCGGAATGGCATACTCCGTACCCTCGCCGAGGGCGAAGATGGCTGCGTCATCCCACGTAACCTCGACGAATTTACGGGTGTCGCCATCCGAGAACCCGATCGTCGAAGAGGAGAGTTTGTAACAATTCGCCGGCAGCACCGCGTAGTTGGTGCCGTTGGCCGCGTTGTACTCGGCCAGGGCAGTTTCCGAGACGCTGAGGAGCGCTTTGGCGCTTTGCTGCCCCTTGCCGTTTTTCAGTATGGCGAATTCGTATTTCCCATTATAAACCGATACGCCTGCATATTGTTCCTCATTGACGAATGAGAGCGTATCGTCTACCATGAAGTTGTTGCGATTGTCCTCGCAGCCGGCCAGAGCGGCCGAAGCAAACAGTCCTGCAATCAACAGTTTCCACATATTTATTTTCATAGGTTCGAGCATTTATTAATGTCCGTAATTCTGGGTCATATTGGTCATTTCGGCCATCTGTGCCGCATTGATCGGGTGGAGATAGTCCTTGTCGCGGAATACGGCCGGGGCGCCGACGTAGTCGGTGTGTACGCGTTCGTAGGACTCTTCGTACGTGGTGGCGCTTACGTGCAGCGTCCAGTTCTCGCTCGGGTATTCTTCCTTGGCGATCATCCAGCGGCAGGCGTCGTAGTGGCGCATCGCTTCCAGTCCGAACTCTACCATGCGTTCTTTCTGGATGCACCAGCGGAGCAGCTCCTTGTTCCCTTTGATTTCGGGGTAAGCGACCTCGATCTTTTTCAGTCCGACACGTGCGCGTACCCTGTTCAGGTATTCGAGCGCTGCGGTCTCGTCGCGCTGGGGCTTTTCGTTGCAGGCCTCGGCGTAGTTGAGATAGATTTCCGCCAGGCGGAAGGCCGGATAAACCGTTTGCATCGAAGTGTAATCCTTGGCTTCGCGCAGCGACTTGTTGGTTTCGAGCAAACGGCGCCATACATAGCCTACGCGGGTGATACCGCCGCCTTCACCAGCATTCCACTTATTGGTGCAAGCATCGTTGTTGTAGCAGGTGAACTTGATATTCTCCGTCTTGTTGGGCCACCAGAAACCGTTGGGTACGAGGCAGGCGTAATAACGGGGATCGCGGTTGATACAACTGTTGTGGGCCTTGATGCCGTCGCCCCAGTCGATACCGGGCTGTTTGTACCCTTCGGTGAAGCCGGTGGCCTGATAACCCGATTGCGGGTCGACGATGGGTTTCGACATGTCGTTCTCACCCTGGTAGCCTGTCACGGGATAGCGTCCGGTCGTGTACATGGGATAGCTGTCTACCAATTTCAGCGAAGGTTGGATACCGCCGTATCCCTGGTAAACGACACCCGATGCGCCGCCGCTTGTCATGCCGGGCATGGCGCCTGCCAGCAGACCTCCGGTGCCGCCAAGCCACGAATAACCGCCCGAGCGGCTCCACCAGCCCCAGATGGTCTCCTTGTTCCAGGGCTTCAGCCTTACGCCCTGATAAGAGGACATGTAACGCGTGAACTCATCGGTCTGTTCCGTATCCTTGTAGAGATCGTACAAACCGGTCTCTGCCAACTCGATCACATCCCAGGCTGCCTGTGCGGCTGCCTCCCATTTGGTCTCGTCCTTGCTCTGCGGGAAGAGGAATTCCCCGCGAATGTTCTGCATCTGGCCTTTGTAAAGGTCGCACCCGTTGTATAACGGCGATGCTGCGTAAAGCAGTATGCGCGATTTCAGCGCCAAGGCTGCACCGCGCGTAACACGGCCGGCCCACTGTTTGCCGTCGATACCGATGTCGTCGGTACGTACCGGCAGGTCGTTTTTGATCGCGTCGAGCTCCCCGACCATGAAGTCGATGTTCTCCTGTACGGTGTGGCGGTCTACGCTCTTGGCGTCGATCGTCTCGTCGGCGATCTGGTCGCCCCAGATGAATACCGGGCCGTATTGGCGGAACAGCAGGAAGTAGTAGTAGGCGCGCAGGAAGCGGGCCTCGGCCTTCATATAGGCAACTGTCGTCGGGGTGTCTTCCTTGTCGAGGTCGATATATTTCAGGAAGATGGAGCACTGGTTGATGCCGATGTAGTAATCCGGCCAGTAATTGAAGTTGGTCGTGGCGCTACTGTAATTACCGGTTCTGAACTGGGTGTAGTAGACCCACTGGTACCACGAGAAGAGCGCTTCGTCGGAGCGTCCTACCGTCCAGCCGTGCATGCCTACGACCTCTTCTTCCTGGGGAATGTAGGAGTAAAGGTGGCTCAGGTATTTCTGGACTTCGGTTTTTTGCCGGAAAATATCCTCGATCTTGGCCTGGTCGTCCAGTTCCACGTCGAAGAACGACTCGCAGGAGGACAGCGTAAAGGCCAGTAAGAGGGCGGTTGCGAATATTCGTATTTTTTTCATAGCTTATCCTTTTTTAGAAGTTGACGTTTGCACCGATTGCAAAGGTACGTATAAGGGGGTATACATTACCGTAATTCGCATTTACCTCAGGATCCCAGAGCTTGAAATCGCTGAATGTAATCAGGTTCTTTCCCTGGATATAGAACCTGATCTTGGACAGGCCCCATTTCTTGGTCATGCTTTCGGGTAGTGTATAGCCGATCTCCGCGTCTTTCAGACGCAGGAAACTCATGTCGCGCTGCCAGTAGGTCGAAAGTTGCTGGTTGTTGTCCACCTTGTTGAGCGACAGACGGGGGTAGGGTGCGTTGGGATTCTGGTTGTCGAGCGTCCAGCGGTTCTTGGCCACATCCTCGAAAATCTGTCCCATGCGGAGGATCGTCGACGAAGCGCCGAAGAGGTTCTGGCCCTGGATGATGCGGGTCACGTGGCCCACGCCCGAGAAGAATACCGATACGTCGATGCCTTTCCATTTGAGGCTGGCGCCGAAACCGTAGTTGATCTCCGGTACGAGCGTATAGCCGATGGCCACCTTGTCGAAGGTGTTGACCACGCCGTCGCCGTTGACGTCGCGGTACTTGATGTCACCCGGGCGTACGGTACCGAAATCCTGCTTGGGCCAGTTGGCGATATCCTCTTCCGACTCGAACAGTCCTTCGGCAATCAGGCCGAACTGCTGGTTGTTGGCAAAGCCGGCGAGGTTCTGGTATTTCCAGATCTGGTCGGGTTTGTCGTCGTAGAGTTTCTTGTTGCGGTTGTAGGTGAAGTTACCGCGTGCCGATATGCTGAAATCCTTGTTGAAGCTGTGGTCGAATTCGAGCGACATGTCGAAACCCTGGTTCTTCATGCGGCCGAGGTTGACCCACTGCGCCGTTTTCGTGCCGACCACCGACGGGGTGGATTCGCGCTGGATGAAGATGCCTTCGCGTTTCTCATAGAAGTAGTCCGCCTGGATCTTGATCTTGTTGAACAGCCCCAGCTCGATACCGACGTCGGCCTTCGTCGCCTCTTCCCAGGCAACGTCCGGGTTGCCGTACTCGCCGGTCGAATAGCCGGGCAGGTTGGTCTGTCCCAGGTCGCCGAAAGTGAACCCGCCGGCATTGGTGTTCATGGTCGTATTGTAGGCGAAACGGCGGCTGCCGCCGATCTCGTCGTTACCGATCTTACCGTACGAGGCGCGGATTTTCAGGATGTTGACCTTATCGCGCAGCGGCTCCCAGAATTTTTCGTTGCTGATCATGTATCCTACGGCGTACGAGGGGAAGAAGCCGTAGCGCTTGCCGGGGGCGAAGTTCTCTGAACCGTTGTAACCGAAGTTGAACTCGGCGAAATACTTGTCGCGGAAGGCGTAGGTGAAACGCCCGGCGATACCCATGTTCTTTGTCGGGTAGGCGTCGATGTAATTGACGGGCCTGTTCTTGGATTTGCTGCGTACCGAGTAGAGGAACATGCCGCTTACGCGGTGGTCTTCCGCGAAGAGGCGCTCATAGATAAGCGAGCCCTCGAAATTGATGGCCGTCGTACCCGACGAGTCCGATGTCGCGAGGCGCATGTAGTTGCTGCCGTTGGGGTTGGCAGCGGTCAGCATCAGTTCGCCGTTTTCGTCGCGCCCGGTGGCATAGTAGGTCACGGGGGACATTGCACGCTCCAGGAGGGTTGCGTTCTGTGCATCCCATGCGAATTTTACATTGGCTTTCAGGCCGGGGGTGATGATGTCCGAGAAATCCTGCGTCAGCGACAGCAGGGACTGCGCCACCATGGTGTTGTAACGCCGGTAGCCGGTGTTGTTCAGCATGTTGTAGGGGTTGACCGAGCCCGACTCCTGCGGGATTGCCAGCATGCCGTTCGAAAATACGGTCGGCGTAGCCACGGGGGTAACGTACATCGTGTAGGCGTACAGGTCGTTCGTGGTCGTGCAGGGAGCGTTTTTGGTCGTATACTGCGTGGAGAGCGAAAGGCCCAGCTGCGTCGACTTGGTAATGTCGATGTCGATGTTCGAGCGGAAGCTGTACTTGTTGAAGTTCATCTGGGCATTGTAACGGTCGTTGTCAGCGACATTGAACATACCGCCTTCCGTGTAGTAGGATGCCGAAACGTAGTAACGGATTTTCGGGGAGCCGCCCGTGACGCTCGCGTGTACGCGGCCGGTCATGGCCAAGTCCTTGAAGATGGTGTTGACCCAGTCGACGTTCGGATAGAGGTCGGGGTCGCGGCCGCTCAGGTACATCTGGCGGGCATAGTCCGAAATCGGCATCTCGGTGCTGCCGCTGTCGCGGTAGAGTTCGTTGTAGTAGTCGATCCACTGCGAAGCGTTCGCCAGCTCGGGCAGCTGGACAGGCTGCGTAATGCCGAATTCGGCCTTGACGCGGATCTGGGGCGCCGTCATTTCGGTGCCTCGTTTGGTGGTGATCAGGATGATGCCGTTCGCACCGCGCACACCGTAGAGGGCGGTCGCCGTTGCGTCCTTCAGGATGGAGAACGTGGCGATGTCGTCCGCGTCGACAAAGTCCATGTCGCGCTCGATACCGTCGACGAGCACCAGCGGGGTGGTTTTGGCACCGAACGTACTCTGTCCGCGGATCCAGAACTCGGCGCTCGATCCGGGTTCGCCCGTACGCTGCATCACGACGATACCCGCCAGTTTGCCGGCGAGGTTCGAGGAGAGCGAGCCGCTTGCCACTTCCAGTTCGCCGGCGTCGATGGTGTTGATGGCGCCGATGATACTCTCCTTGCGCTGTTTACCGTATGCGACTACGGTTACCGCCTCCAGTTCGGAAACCTTGCGCACCAGCTCGGTCACGATGTTGGTCTTCGTTCCGACGGGAATGCTCTGGGTTTCATAACCCAGGTACGAAATCTCGATTACATCGGTCGGCTTTACGTCGATCGAGAAGGTACCGTCATTACCCGTGATGACACCGCGGGTACTGCCCTTGACGATCACGGTGGCTCCCGGTACACCCGCCTTGGTCTCGTCCAGGACGCGTCCGGTCATCTTGACGTTCCCCCCCCCTTGCGGGGCGGTAACAGACGATTCCAGGCTGCTTGCGGAATACGCAAATTCGGGATTTGCGCTCAATTCCGTAACCGATATAAGCCCCAGTATCAACACGAATGACCGGAGCATTATTTTACAAAAGAGCTTTTGTATAGTCATTGTCATATTTCCTCATTTATAATTACTTAATGTAGATTTGTACGGTTCGGGCGTCGGTCGGGCGCCCCGGGCCCGTACGTGTTGGATTGATCCTTGCTTGGCTAGAAGCACTTTGGATTAGTGTTTTTCAGGAAGTCAATAGTTCGGGTCTCGTCTGTTTTACCATAGGCACGTTTTAGTTTTTAGGTATGGTGAATAATTAGTCGGTTGTATAATTCGTCTGCCGATATGGCCGTCAATGCCGAAAGAACTTGATATACGACAACATACGGCCTGTGTGGTACTTTTTTTTCTGTGAAATTCAGTTAAAAGTATTCATTATCCGGCAATAAATATAACAATAAAATTATTATCATTACTATTTTTGATAAGTTTTTTTACTTTAAAGGGGTGCGGTACGATTTGCATGTCCTTGGATTTGTGTGTATAATATATTGATTTTCAATATATTGTTGGTGTTTTTAGGGCTGTGAAATATTTGTGAAAAAGTAATGTCCTTTTTATCAGCTACTTGGCTTTGGGCTAACGGATTAAGATGGTCTTGGCTGTTAAAATTGTGTAATACAATATCTTATATTTTTATGTTTCATCTCTTCTCGAATCATTCCTGCCGGGAAATAGTTGCCTCCCCTGATTTTTGCCGCTTCAATGATTCGAAAAGTTTTTTACTGTTTTTGGGTTTGTAAGTAAAATATTTTTGCTTATTTTTGCCCTGTAAACTTTCGGGCTTACCGGCTAACAGGGTATACCTATGTATATTATATTTGCCGTTTATGCCCGCATCCGGCTACGCCGGCCGCACCGCATGGAACTGCGCTGAGTTGAAAATTCAATAAAATACCCGGAATAAATGATGATTAGAAATTGTTGTATGCTGGTGGCGGGCCTCCTGCTACACACGCAAATATTCGCACAGGATAAAACGGCCGCAAGCCGTACCGGCGAAGACTACACCCTGTCGAACGGTGCGGTCGAGGCCGTTTTCAGCGGGAGCGGAAGCTTCGACATCGAGAAACTGGTGCTCAACGGGAAACAGGTCGTCGGAGCAGGCAAGAACGAAACGCCGTGGATCCTGATATACAAAGGCCCCCAGGGGGAAAACCCGGAGTTGAAACCCGAGCACGCCGTTTACCGCGGGGTACAGGTGCGCGATGACGCCCTGGCCAAAACTTTGGTGTTCACGTGGGAGCTGACGCTGGACTATTCGCCGGTGAAATATCCCGTGCGGATGTACGTGACACTTCCCGACGGCGGCGAGCTGCTGCAATGGAACATAGAGGCCGACCTGCCCGCCGGGTGGCTGGTCACGGATCTGAAATTCCCCAATGTCGTGATCGAACGCCCCGAAGACGGCAGGATCATCACCACCGAAGGCTGGGGCGTCGAGAAGCCGCTCGACATCGCCACGTTCGAAGCCCGTTACCCGTCGCATGCCTCCGCCATGCAGTTCCTCGTGGTACACAATGCCGAGGGTGCGTTCTATTACGGGACGGAAGACCGCCGCGGCTGCGGAAAGACCTATTCGGCGCAGTGTACGCCGACGACGGTTACGTTCAGCGATGCCATCCCCGCCTCGGCCGGATGGATCGCGGACGGGACGTTCCGCCTGCCGTGGGTCTCGGTCACGGGTTTCACGCCGAAGGGTTGGGAAGATGCCGTTGTCAGGTGGTACCGTCCGTTTACCTTCACGACCGAGTGGGGTCGTAAGCCGCTCGCCTCGCGCAATATCCCGCAGTGGTGTTACGATGCCGACGCGTGGGTGCGTGCCAAGCATGTGACCGACCAGACGTACGATGCTGTCCGGCGTGCCGCCCGGTATTTCGGGCAAGGGCTGGGGGTGCACTGGTATTTTTGGCATCATTACCCCTACGATACCCACTATCCCGATTACCTGCCCGCACAGGAGCGTTTCGCAGGGATGGTGCGTGACGCCCAGCTTCTGGGGGCGCGTGTGACGCCCTATATCAACGGCCGGCTCTGGGATCCGGCGGCCGACAGCTATAAGCGCGACCGCGGTTACGACGCGTCGTGTCGTAAACCCGACGGGTCGCTCTATACCGAGATTTACCCCACGTCGAAAGTCCTCAATACGGTAACCTGCCCTTCGACGGATATCTGGCACCGGAAGATCATCGAGCTGGTGGACAGCCTGCAACACGCGGTCGGGGTGAACGGAATCTATATCGACCAGATCGCTGCCGCCGCGCCCGAACCCTGTTGGAACGAGGCGCACGGCCACCCGGTCGGGGGCGGCGATTTCTGGTACGACGGCTACCGCAGGCTTATCGGCGAGATCCGCGCACACCACCTGCTCGAGGACAGGATCCTGACCAGCGAGGAGAATGCCGAGTGCTATATCGACCTGTTCGACATGTTGCTGGTCGTCAATACGCCCCATGAGGAGGACAACTGCATCATCCGGCCGGTGTTCCCGATGGTCTATTCCGACCGTGCCGTCACCAGCGCCTTCACCTATACGCCGAGCGAGGCGGATAAGATGTCGCTGGGCGACTTCCGTTACGAACTGGCGAAGGCATTGTTGTGGGGTTCGCAGATCGGGTGGGTCGACCCCGTCCCGCTGATGTCGGAACAGGCCGTCAGCGAGGCGCGTTTCATGAAGACGCTCACGGATTTCCGCCGCAGCCTGCACGATGTCGTGTACGGCGGCCTCTTCATCCGCGAGCTCACCCCGGCGGGCGACAACCCCATCGTGAAGATTCCGGGGTTCGGCGATGACGCGTCGGTGCTGGCTGCCGAGTGGCGGAAGCCGGACGGCCGCAAGGTCTATATCGTTGTCAATATGGATGAAAAAAAACATAAGGTTTCGTTACCCGGCGTGGACAAGCCCTTCGATGTGGCGGGTGCGTCCTGCAAGCGTATTGATTTGTAACGGGTAACGATGTCCGGGCAGGGCCCGGACAGGTTGGGTAGGAGAGGGTGCCCGGCGTAACGCACGCCGGGCACCCTTGTTTTGCAGGGGGGCTTGCCCGCCGGAATCCGCGTGATCGACCGCAACCGCATCGTCTTCGCAAGGAGTATATCCCTGTCTGCGGGAATTACAGGCGGCTGTTCCGTGATTTCCTCGCGGCGCGTTCCCCGATGCCCGGGACGAGCAGAGAACCGCGGGTTTATTCCATGTAAGTCATGACGTTGCCGCTGATCTGCTGCAACGATATTTCACAAACCTTCGTATTGTATTTGGCCGTGAGGATGCGCTCTTCGGCATCGAGCAGGCTCTTCTGCGCTTCGCGCATCTCGATGCCCGGCAGGTCGCCCAGCAGGTAACGTTCCATGGCGATCTCGTAGTTCTCCTTGGCGGCGATCAGGTTCTCCTTTTCCAGTTGGATCACCTCGAGGTTGTTGCGGTAGGCCTGCCAGAAGTTCGACAGGTTGGCACGCAGCGACTGCTCGAGCCTTTCGCGCGTGAGCTGCGCATTTTCCACGTCGATGCGGGCGTTGCGCTGCTCCCGGCGGCGGTTGCCGTCGAAGATCGTGATGCCGAGTTTCACCCCGGCGTTCAGTCCCAGCGTTCCGCGCGACCGGGTCGTCCCGTTCCCGAAACGGTTGTAGGTGTAACCGTATCCCGTCGTCAGGTTCAGGTAGGGGTAGTTGCGCGCCTGCACGGTTTTCAGGTCGAGTTCGGCCAGCACATTGTCATGCCCTGCCAGCAGCAGCGAGGCATTCGTGTCGAGCGTCTGCGCCAGCAGCTCCTCCCATTTGAGCTCGCCGTTGACCTCGATCACCGAGTCGCGGATGCAGAGCATTTCGTTGACGTCCTTGTTGGCCAGCAGTTCGTTGATGCGGATGCGCGAAGCCGAAACCAGCTCCTGCTGGGACATATATTTCGAACTGTCGGCATTGAAGTCCACGCGTGCCTGCAACAGGTCGAGGCGCGAGAAATTGCCGACGCTGACCCGCGCTTCGGTGATGCGCAGCCGCTCGCGCGAAAGCGCCACGGCATAGCGGAAATTCTGCAGGCGCAGCGTTTGCTGGACGTAATTGTAGTATTCGGCCGTCAGGCTGGCTACGAAGTCCTCGATCGTGATGCGGGTGCGGACAGTGCCCATCTCCTGCATCTCTTTGAGCTTTTTGTAGTTGGTGCGGATGCGGAATCCGTCGAAAATCGTCCAGTTGAGGTTGATCCCGGCGTTGAACGTCTGGTCGTAGATGCCGTTGTCCGACCATGCGTCCCCTTCGCGCGGTGTGGTGCGCTCGTTGTCCAGCGCCCCCGAATAACCCGCCTCGAAGTCGATCGTCGGCACCATGCCGGCATTTGCCGCCGTGGCATTGTTGTCGCTGATGCGCTCCTCATTGCGCACGATGCGTATGTCGTAGTTGTTTTCCAACCCTATTTCCAGGCACTTGCGGAGGGTCAGCTCCTCCTGTGCCGCCGCCGTTGCGAAAATCCCCGCGGCCAGGGCCGATAAAATCACTCGTTTCATTGGGCTTCCTTATTTCTGTTTCTTACTCCGGTCTGTCGATACGTAGCTGTATATTGCCGGGACGATGTAGAGCGTCAGCAGGGTGGATACCACCATACCGCCCACTACGGCGATACCCATGGCGATACGTCCGTTGGCACCTTCGCCCGTGGCGACGGTCAGCGGCAGCAGGCCGAGGATGGTCGAGGCGCTCGTCATCAGGATCGGGCGCAGGCGTTGCAGCGAGGCTTCCTCGATGGCGTGCAGTTTGTCGATTCCCGCTTCCTGCTTCTGGTTGGCGAACTCCACGATCAGGATGCCGTTCTTGGCCACCAGGCCGATGAGCATGATGATGCCGATCTGGCTGAAGATGTTCATCGTCTGCCCGTTGGCGGCCATGAACACCAGTGCCCCCGCAATGGCCAGCGGCACGGTGAGCATGATGACCAGCGGGTCTTTGAAGCTCTCGAACTGTGCCGCGAGGATCAGGTAGATCAGCAGGATGGCCAGCAGGAAGGCGAACATCAGGCTCGACGAACTTTCACGGAACTCCTTCGAGTCGCCGGCCAGCGCCGTGCGGAAATCGTCGCCGAGCGTTTCGGCGGCGATGCGATCCATTTCGTCGAGCCCCTGCCCGATGGTCTTGCCCTTCGCCAGCCCGGCCGATACGGTCGCCGAGAGGAACCGGTTGTAGTGGTACAATTGCGGCGGGGCGACGTTCTCTTCCAGTGCGATCAGGTTGTCCAGCTGGATCATCTCGCCCTTGTCGCTGCGTACGTAGATCGACCGCAGGTCGGCGGGCTTGTTGCGTTGCTGGCGGTTGATTTCGGCCAGTATCTCGTATTGCTTGCCGTTCATGTAGAAGTAGCCCATACGCTGGCCGCTGAGCCCGTACTGGAGCGTCTGGGCGATGTCGCGCGTCGAGACGCCCAGCAGGTTCGACTTGTCGCGGTTGATGATGATGCGCGCTTCGGGCTTGCTGAATTTCAGGTCGACGTCGGCCATCTGGAACACGGGGCTTTCGTAGACCTTGCGCATGAATTCGGGCAGCACCTCCTGCAACCGTTCGATGCCGGTGGCCTGCAGGACGTACTGCACGGGCATGTTGCCGCGGCGGCCGCCGAAGGTGCTCTGCTGCTGCACGAAGGCGCGGGCCTTGGTCTTGGTACGCACGGCCGCCGAAAGCTCCTCGGCGATCTCCATCTGCGAACGTTTGCGTTCCGAGATGTCGGTCAGGGCGATGCGGACGTTGCCCGAGCCGCTCGATACGCGTGCCGTGACCGACTGGGCCTCCGGCACGAGCGAATCGACCAGGCGGTTGATGTCCTCGGTGTAGTCGCGCAGGTATTCGTAGGTGGCGCCTTCCGACCCGCGGGTAATGATCGAAATCTGCGAACGGTCTTCGAGCGGCGCCATTTCCGCCGGGATGGCCCGCCACAGCCAGCCGATCAGTCCGACCATCAGGGCGATGAGCGGCAATGCCACCCAGCGCCGCCGCAGGAACCCGGCCAGCGTGCGCTGGTAAAAGTTGTTCATTCCCACGAAGAAGGGCTCGGTCTTGCTGTAAAACCAGCTCTTGCGCTCCTGCCGCACCAGCAGTTTGGTCGCCAGCATCGGGGTGATGGTCAGCGCAGCGAAGGTCGAGATGACCACCGCGCCCGAGATCACCATGCTGAATTCGCGGAACAGGCGGCCGGTCATGCCCTCCATGAAGACGATCGGGAAGAACACGGCGATCAGCGTGACCGACGTCGAGATGACGGCGAAGAAGATCTCCTTGGCGCCTTCGATGCCGGCCTCCTTGGGCGTCATGCCGCGTTCGATGCGGATGTAGATGTTCTCGGTCATCACGATGGCATCGTCGACCACCAGCCCGACCGAGAGCACCACGGCCAGCATCGACAGCACGTTGATCGAGAACCCGGCGACGTACATCAGGAAGAACGTGCCGATGAGCGAGACCGGGATCACGATGCACGGGATGAGCGTCACGCGCCAGTTGCGCAGGAAGAGGAAGATGATGATGATGACCAGGATGAAGGCCTCGTAGACGGTCTGTCGCACCTCGTCGATCGAGGCGCGGATGAAGCGCGTGTTGTCGAACCCGTAGGAGGTCACCACGTCGTCCGGCAGGTCTTTCTTCATCGTCTCCATGCGCTGGTAAACCGCATCGGCGATGTCGATGTGGTTGGCTCCCGGCTGGGGGATCACCACGACGCCCACCATCGGGATACCGTTCATCTTCATGTAGCTGCGCGTATCCTGGGGGCCCAGTTCGGCGCGTCCCACGTCGCTCAGGCGGATGATGCGGTTGGAGGCTTCGCGTACGACCAGGTCGTTGAACTCCTGCGTGGTGTGCATCAGCCCCATCGTGCGGATCGTCAGCTCGGTGGTGTTGCCTTCGATGCTGCCCGAGGGAAGCTCTACGTTTTCGCGGTCGAGGGCGTTCTTGATGTCCACGGGCGTAATGCCGTATCCGGCCATCTTGGCCGGGTCGAGCCACAGGCGCATCGAGTAGCGTTTCTCACCCCATATCTGCACGCCGCTGACGTTGTTGATCGTCTGCAGCTGCTCCTTGACCGTCAGGTCGGCGATCTCGCTCAGTTCCAGCAGCGAACGTTTGTCGCTCTGGATGGTTACCATCAGGATCGGCGTGGCGTCGGCATCGGCTTTGGTGACCGTCGGAGGGTCGCAGTCGCGGGGCAGGTAGCGCTGGGCGCGCGACACCTTGTCGCGCACGTCGTTGGCCGCGGTTTCCAGGTCTACCGAGAGTTCGAATTCGACCGTGATGCGGCTCTGTCCCTGGCTGCTGACGCTCGACATCGAGCGGATGCCCGGGATGCCGTTTATGTTCTGTTCGAGCGGCTCGGTGATCTGGTTCTCGATCACATCGGCATTGGCTCCCGGATAGGAGCACGTCACCGAGATGATGGGATTGTCGACACTCGGGTATTCGCGTACGCCGAGGTAGCTGTACCCGATGAACCCGAATAGCAGGATGATGATCGTCAGCACCGATGCCATTACCGGCCGCCGGATGCTCAGTTCGGAAATATTCATGCGGCGGCGGTTTTATTCGACGGTGTCGAGTTTTACGGGGAGACCTTCACGCAGCTGGAGCGTGCCGGAGACGATCAGCGTGTCGCCCGGGGACAGCCCCTCGACGACCTGTATCCGCGATTCTGTCCTCAGCCCGGTTTTTATGGCTACGGCGTGGGCCTTGCCGCCCTTATAGAGGAATACCTTGTCCACGCCCATTTCGGGGACGACGGCCTGCGTCGGGATGGCAATGGCGTCGGGGATGTCGTGCATGCGGATCTTTACGCTTACGAAGCGTCCGGGTAGCAGCCTGCCCCGCGTGTTGGGGTAGTGCGCACGTACCGAGAAGTAGTGGGTATTGGGGTCGATCTTCGATTCGGTGGCGTATACCTCGGCGTGAAACGTCTCGTTGTACCCCTCGACCGTGAACGTGAGGCGCGTCCCGGGTTTTATCTGGCTGGCGTAGCGCTCCGGGACGGAGAGGTCGATCTTCAGCGGCTTGATTTTGGTCAGCTTGGCCACCACGACGCTCGGCGAGGCATAGGCGCCTTCGCTGACGTTGCGCAGGCCGATCACGCCGTCGAACGGGGCGTGCAGCTCCGTGAGCGCGATGTTCGAACGCACGATGTCGATATCGGCGTTGAGCATCGCCAGTTCGGTGCGTGCCTGTTCGTAGGCTTCCAGGCTGACGGCGTCCTTTTCGAGCAGGGCACTCTGGCGGTAAACACGGTCTTCGGCCAGTTTGAGCTGCGCTTCGTAGCGCGACAGCTGTGCCAGCAGCGGTTTGTCGTTGACTTTGGCCAGCAATTCGCCCTTGCGGACGGTTGAGCCTTCCTGGAAGTTGATCGAGACGATCTTGCCCGAGGTCTCGAACGAGAGGTCTACCTCCTCGTCGGGGAGCAGGCTGCCCACCGAGGTGATGCCGTCCGTGAGGGTTTGCGGCCGCACGACGAGCCCGTTGACGTTCAGGACACTATTTTTCCGGGGTATGCTGATTTCCGCCGGGTCGGCGGCGGACGAACTGCCGCGGTAGTGGTTGTAAACGAACAGCCCTGCACAGAATACTACGAGGATGACGGACGTGATGATCCATTTCTTTTTTTTCATACCGGAGAGGTTGTCTTTAATGAGGGATGTGCAAAGATACGAAAAAACCCGCTATGCTTCCGCTGCCGGAAGGTATAATTGCACCCGTTTGTCGTAAAAACGGGGCCGGTTGCGGGTTCGTGTATGCCCGTTTCCGGCGAAACGGCAAAAAACGCCGGCGAAACGACCGGCACCCGCCGCATTCCCCTACCGTTGGGAGCAATACCTACATGTTATTATTCTGTCCCGAAAATTACCTAAAACAGGGAATTGTCCGGGCTTGGCGGGCACCTTAACTTTGCCACCGCAAACAAAATAAACGGAGAGCCTATGCGTCTTGGAATTTTACTGTTTACCCCTATTTTCTTACTGGCGGGTGTTACCCTGCATGCGCAGGAAGCCGTGAACGCCCCCGAACCTGCGGCCGCGGCCGATTCGGCTGCCAATGCCGAGCTGAAGGCACAGCTGAAAGCCGAACTCCTGTCGGAGATCCGGGCCGAGCTCTCTTCCGAAGTGAAGACCGCCGTCAGCAAAGAGGCCGACAAACCCTCACGGCTGACCGTGGGCGGGTACGGCGAGGCCGTCATGACGCGCAATTTCTTCAGCGACAACTACCTGCGTTATATCAGCCCTGACAAGTACAAGAATGACAAAAGCCACGGCCGCTTCGACCTCCCGCATGTGGTCATCTACCTGGGCTACGATTTCGGGCGCGGCTGGTCGATGGGCACCGAGATCGAATTCGAGCACGGCGGCACGGAGAGCGCCTTCGAAACCGAATTCGAGGAGGGCGGCGAGTATGAGTCGGAGATCGAACGCGGCGGCGAGGTCGCCCTCGAACAGTTCTGGCTCCAGAAAAGCTTCAGCCCGGCCTTCAACCTGCGCCTGGGGCATATGATCGTGCCTGTCGGCGGAACCAACCAGCACCACATGCCCACCGAGTTCTTCGGGGTCTACCGTCCCGAGGGCGAGAATACGATCCTGCCCTGCACATGGCACGAAACGGGCATCAGCCTCTGGGGACGTGCCGGTGACTGGCGTTACGAGGTGATGTTCCTGCCGGGACTGGATTCCGACCGGTTCGGCGACAACGGTTGGGTCAGCGGCGGTGCCGGAAGCCCCTACGAATTCAAGATCGCCAATGCCTATGCCGGGGCGTTCCGCATCGACAACTACTCCGTCCCGGGCTTGCGCCTGAGCCTGAGCGGTTATGCTGGCAACAGTTTCAGCAATACCCTGAGTGCCAACCGTACCGGTGCGGACAGATACAAGGACGTGAAGGGTACGGTGATGATCGGCGCCTTCGATTTCCTCTACGATGCCCATAACTGGATCGTTCGCGGTAACTTCGACTACGGGCACCTGACCAATTCGGACAAGATTTCCCAGTTCAACCGCGATATGCCCAACGCATCGCCCTCGCCCAAGCAATATGTGGGTTCGGACGCCATCGCCACGGGGGTGGAAGCCGGTTACGACATCTTCTCGCAGATACGCAAGCTCAAGGAGAGGGGACACCGCTTCTACGTCTTCGGCCGTTATGAGTTCTACGATTCGATGTTCGATACCGCCAAGTCGGTGATCCGCCAGGACTGGTGCGGCCGCCAGCGGGTAGCCGTCGGGTTCAATTATTATCCGATCAAGAACATTGTCATCAAGGCCGAGTACGGCATCGGCCTGCTCCGGTCGTACGACTATACCGACTCCGCCACCGGGGAGACCCGCACGGGGCGTTTCAACAACGAGCCCTCCCTTTCGCTGGGGATCGCCTATTCCGGCTTTTTCAGACGTTAACCAAATCATAATGAGAATATGAAAAATCTGTTCAAAAATTCCGTTTATGCAGCCGCGGCACTCGTCCTGGCGCTCGGGGCCGCATCGTGCAGCGACAGCGACGGCGATTACACGTTTGCCGACGAGCGTGAAGAGGCGCTCAAGGATGCTGCCGTAGATTTCGTCGACAATAACGTGATTCCGACCTATAAGGCCCTGGCCGACGGGAGCATCGCCTTGCAGGAGGATTGCGAGGCCATGCTGGAGGCTTTCGACGCGGGAACCCTTACGACCCCGCTGGTGCAGGCCGCCTGCAACGACTGGATCACCACGCGCAAGCACTGGGAGCTCAGCGAGGCCTACCTTTACGGCGCTGCGGCCGATTACGACATCGACCCGCATATCGACTCCTGGCCGCTGGACGGCACGGCGCTTCAGAACCTGCTGAACAACAACAGTATGATGGCCGAGATCGAGAGGAATCCCGATTATGTCAGCGCCAATCTGGGTTACGGCCTGCTCGGGTTCCATGCGTTGGAATACATGCTCTTCGAGAATGCGGGCCCCCGCGCCCTCGGCAAATACACCCGTCCCCAGTTGGTATACCTGGTCGGTGTGGCCAACGATCTGTGCAACATGTGCGTACGCCTCGAAGCTTCGTGGGCGGGGCTGGACAATGTCACCGAAGAGAAGCAGACGATCCTGGGCGATGCCGAACTGGAGCCGACCTTCGACTACGGCGCTTCGATGCGCAATTCGGGGAAGGGCGGCAGCAAGTACCGCAACTATAAGGATGCCGCCGAGGAGATCATCCAGGGCTGCATCGACATCGCCACGGAGGTCGGCTCGCAGAAGATCGGCCGTCCGGCCAACGGAACCAGCTCCGAGGATATCAATTACATCGAGTCGCCTTACAGCCAGAATTCGAAGACCGATTTCATCGACAACATCATCAGCATCCGGAACACCTACCAGGGCATGACCTCCGGCGACGCTTCGGTGAGCGACTGGATCGAGGTGGTAGACCCCGTCCTCGATACGGAGGTTCGCAATGCGATTTCCACGGCGATCGAAAAGATCCAGGCCTGCCCGGCCCCGTTCGTCGACAACCGTACGGCACAGGCATGGAAGGATGCCGCCACCTATTGCAATAACGACCTTGTGAACGCGCTTACGAAGGCGCTGACGGCACTGTCGGTCGAAAAATAACCATTTTCAGCAATGAAAAAGCACTTGATTTACAGCCTGTGCATGTCGGCAGCCCTGATGGCTGCCGCGTGCGCTGATGACAAGGGGACGGATCCCGCCCCCGATCCGAATCCCGACCCCGTTCCCGAGGAGTATTACGCCGGCGGCAAGCTCGGCACGGCTTTCAACACCACGTCGGTGGCCTACGAGCAGCCTACGCCGGTCGTCGATGACGACGCCGCGATGACGCAGCGTTTCCTGAACGGCGAGGCGCTGTTCGAAAAACCCTTCACGGCCAACTCGTCGGGTGTGCGCTACGGCCTCGGGCCGCTCTATATCCGCACCTCGTGCCTGCACTGCCACCCGGGCTACGGCCACGGCAAGCGTATCGAAGGCGCGTTCAACACCAACCAGATCGGCAACGGCTATCTGCTGGTCATCACCGACGAGGACGACAATTACCTGACATCGCTCACCGGTATGCCGCAAACGCGGGCCGTGGCGCCGTTCAAAGCCCCGATCGACGAATCGAAGATCATGATCGGCTGGCAGGAGTATACCGACGAGTGGGGCAATAAGTTTCCCGACGGCGAGTCTTACAGCCTGATCTATCCCGAAGTGACGATCCCCGAGGACGCCTATTACGTGCCGCTGATCGGCGCCAAGGGCGAGGTGCCCTATGCCAAGGTGCGCGTGCGCCTCGAATCGACCATCGGCATCTACGGTACGGGCTTGCTGGATGCCATTTCGGACAGCGACCTGAAAGCCGAGTACGTTCGCCAGGAGCAGAACGGCGTGCCGCTCAATCCCGCGATCTTCAGGAACGGCGAGTGGGTCAAGACCTATGGGACGACCACCCATCCGCTGCGCTATACCTATGCCCTGAGTCGCGGCCCGTTGCAGGATGCGGCGGGTGCCAATGCCATCTGGAACATCACCAACGTGACCCGCTCTGACCGCCGTTACCACTACATGACCGCTGCTTATGCCGAAGTAGCGTCGAAGGACGCCGATGTGCAGCGGGATTTCTACACGCTTTTCCCGGCGTGGAACAAGACGGGCGACGTTGCGCAGGATATTTACAACTATCTGATGAACAAGGAACTGCCTGTCGAGATGAGCGATGAGGACTATGTCGACTTCATGGTCTGGCACCGCGGTCTGGCCGTACCGGCGGCGCGTAACCTCGACGATGCGGACGTTAAACGCGGCAAGACGCTCTTCACCGAGATCGGCTGTGCCACCTGCCACCGTCCGACCTGGACGACGGGCGACGATGTCTTTACCGACCCCAACGGTTTCTTTGCCGACGGCGACAGCCGCCTGCCGCGTTATCCTAACCAGAAGATCTGGCCCTACTCCGACATGGTGCAGCACCGGCTCTTCATGGTGAACGACATCCGCACGGGCTGGTGCCGTACGACGCCGCTCTGGGGCCGTGGCCTGAGCGAGAAGTGCACGGGCGCCAGCGACCGCCTGCACGATTGCCGTGCGCGGACGGTCATCGAGGCTATCATGTGGCATGGCGCGGCGCAGAGCGACGCCCGCTGGTCGGTCGAGAAGTTCCGCACGCTGAGCAAGGACGACCGCGACGCGGTGGTCGAATTCATCGAATCCATCTAACCCTTCCCGGATATGTGCGAAGCGCCGGTGCCCCGTGCATCGGCCTTTGCCGTGTCCGGACGATGCATTCACACACGAACGAACGGATGAAACTGTTGAAACTGTTGAAACGCCTTGCCTTCGGGCTGCTCGGAGCCGTGATGGCGGTGCTCGTTACGGCCACGGTACTTGAAAAGATATACGGTACGGATTTCGCCGCTGCGCATATCTACGGCGCGGGCTGGTTCGCCGCGCTTTGGGGTGCCCTCACCCTCGCGGCGCTGGCCTGCCTGTTCCGCCGGAAATTGTGGCGGAGGCCCGCCGTCCTGTTGCTGCACCTCTCTTTCGCGGTCATCCTCGCGGGGGCTTCCGTGACATGGCTCTTCGGCCGGCAGGGGACGTTGCACCTGCGCACGGGCGATCCCGGGGCGACCGCATTCGCCGGCCGTGACGGTTCGGAGCAAATACTGCCCTTCCGGGCCCGGCTGGACGATTTCCGCATCGAGTATTATGCCGGCACCCGTGCGCCGATGGATTTCGTCAGCCTTCTCACCCTGACGGCCGACGACGGGTCGCTGCACGGTGAAGTCGGCATGAACCGCATCCTGGTTTTCCGGAATTATCGGTTCTACCAGTCCGCCTATGACGAGGACGGACGGGGTACGACCCTTTCCGTTTCGTATGATCCGTGGGGCATCGGCATCACCTATGCCGGGTACGGGCTGCTGCTCGTTTCCATGCTGGCGTTCCTGTGCGACAGGCGCGGGGGTTTCAGGCGGTTGCTGCGCAGCCCTGCGCTCCGCAAGGCGGCGCTGTGTCTTGTCCTCTGTACGGCGGCCGTACAGGGTGCCCGGGCGGCTGACACCTTGCCGCAGACGCTTCCGCGCGAGGTCGCCGCGGAATTGGGCGACCTGTATGTCTACTACAACGACCGTATCTGTCCGTTGCAGACCCTGGCTAAGGATTTTACGGTGAAACTCTGCGGGAAGAGCCGCTACCGGGGACTTACGCCCGAGCAGGTGCTTTCCGGCTGGCTGTTCTATTACGACGACTGGAAACGCGAACCGATGATCCGCATCAGGAGTGCCGGGGCACGCCGCCTGCTGGAGGTCGGCGGGCGTTATGCGCGGCTGTCGGATTTCCGCAACCGGGTCAACGAATACCGGCTCGAAGGGGCTGCCGGGCGTCCGGCGGGCGAGGCCGATGAGAAATTCAACATCATCGGGATGGTCTGCACGGGCAGTATGCTGCGGATTTTTCCCTATACCGACCCTTCGGACAGCCTGCTGCGCTGGGCGTCGCAGGTCGACGGCCTGCCGCGGGAGCTGCCTCACGGGCAGGCGCTCTTTATCGGCCGGGCGATGAACTACGTCAGCGAACTGGTCGTAAAACGGGATTGGGCGGGGGTCGCAGGGGTGTTGCGCAAGATCCGCAGCTACCAGCAGAAGGAGGGCGGGGCGCATATGCCTTCCGGGCTGCGTTTCCGTGCCGAAAAACTTTATAACCGGCTCGATTGGTCGCTGCCGCTCGCCGCGGCATTCATCCTGACCGGGATCGGAGGATTCCTCGATGCCTGCCGCCGGATGGTGCGCGGGCGGGCTTTCGGGGCGAAAACCCGGGGCTGGCTCCTTGCGGGCGTTGCCGCCGGAGGACTGTATCTTACGCTGATGCTGGCGCTGCGGGGCTATGTCAGCGGCCACTGGCCTGTTTCGAACGGCTATGAAACGATGCGCTTCATGGCATGGTGTACGCTGCTGCTCACGCTGCTCTTCGCCCGCCGCTTCCTGTTCCTGCTGCCTTTCGGTTACCTGATCGCCGGGCTGTCGCTGATAGTTTCGATGATGGGGGAGTCGAACCCTCAGATCACGCAGCTGATGCCGGTTCTCGACTCGCCGCTGCTCTGCATCCATGTGATGCTGGTCATGGTGGCCTATGCGTTGCTGGCGTTCGTTATGTTCGGCGGCGTGGCAGGGGTCGTCCTGCACCGCCGCGCCCGCGGGGCGGCCGCGCAGCTGCAGGCCGTCAGCCGGCTGATGCTCTATCCGGCCGTCTTCTGCCTCGCCGCCGGTATCTTCGTCGGCGCCGTCTGGGCCAATGTGTCGTGGGGACGCTATTGGGGCTGGGATCCCAAGGAGGTGTGGCGCTCGTTACGCTGCTGGTTTATGCGCTGCCCCTGCATGCCGGATCCCTGCCGTGGTTCCGCCGGCCGTTGTTCTTCCATTGGTTCTGCATCGCGGCGTTCCTCTCGGTGCTGGTCACCTATTTCGGGGTCAATTTCCTGTTGGGCGGCATGCACAGCTATGCCGGATAGGGGAGCGGCGATCCGGGGCGGGATGCCCATTCCGTGCGTCCCGGTCGTCCCTATCGTATGGCGGGGCCGTCATTGCGCAGCCGAGCGGTAAACCGTTCCGGCAGCCGGGGCATGGCGCCGTGCTGCGAGCAGACGTGGGCCGCGACATCCACGGCCAGCCTGTGTGCTTCCCCGATGCCGAGCCCCGAGAGCAGGGCGGCCAGGAACGATGCCGTGAACGAGTCCCCTGCACCGACCGTGTCGGCTACTTCGACGCGCGGCGTGGGGATATATGACCGGGTGTCGGGGGCGAATACCGAACTCCCGGCGGCGCCGCAGGTGAGGATCACGATCCGCAACCCGTACCTGTCGAGCAGCGTGCGGCACTGCTCCCCGGGCTGCATCCCCTCCAAGCCGAACATGCTGCCGACCACGGCCAGTTCTTCGTCGTTTATCTTCAAGATGTTGCACTTCCGCAGCGACTCTTCGACCACCTGCTGCGTGTAGAAGTGCTGCCGCAGGTTGATGTCGAAGACCTTGTATTGTCCCTCGCCGTCGGGCATCGTTTCCAGGAAACGCCCGATCGTGCGGTGCGATACGGGGCTGCGCTGTGCCAGCGACCCGAAGCAGGCTGCACGGGTGTGCCGGGCGAGCTCCTCGATCTGCGGGGTGAACGGTATGTTGTCCCAGGCTACGCCCTGCCGGATCTCGTAGCTGGGGATGCCCGCCCCGTCGAGCGTGACTTCGACCGTCCCGGTCGGGAACGGCACCGTTTCCAGCATATGTCCCACCCCTTTTTCGCGGAGCTGGTTGCGGAGTTCGCGTCCCGCCTCGTCGTCGCCGACGGCGCTGACCGCGCAGCTGCGCAGCCCGAACTGCGACATGTGGTAGGCGAAGTTCGCGGGAGCGCCGCCGATCTTCCGCCCTTCGGGCAGTATGTCCCAGAGTGCTTCGCCGATCCCGACGACCCACTCTGTCTTTCGGTTTGCTTCGGTATTCATTGTCGTTTGCGTTTGCTGCGAAGTTAACGGTTTTGCTCGATATTTTTCCGCTTGCGCGGTGTTTTTCAACATGGCGTGAGGCATTTGGCCGTAATTTTCGCGGCATTCGGTTTGTCCTGCCGGGACGGTTTCCGACGACAGGGCGGACGAATTATGCCCGGAAAGTTTGTATTGAACGGCTTTTGTCTTATTTTTGTCTGACACAAAACCCGAAACCATGATGCTGCGAACCCTTCCCGCCCGATCCGGCTTCCTGTGGGTGCTTCTGGCGTGCATTTCCCTCGCAGGATGTACGCGGCACCCAAAATACTCGCTTCAGACCGAAGCGGCGCTGGAACGGCTGGATGCGGAACTTTCCCGCAAGGATCGTTACCAGCAGTGGCGGCAGGCGCAGAACGACAGCCTGCGCCGGGAGGTGGCGCGTGCCCGCAACGCCGGCGACCGGGCGTGGCGCCTGTTCGCCGTGTCGCAGAATTACGTGACCTACCAGCTGGATTCGGCGGCTTATTACGTCGACCGCCTTTACCGGCTGGCCGCCTCTGCCGGGTCGGAGGATATCCGCCGCATCGCCCTGCTTGCCGACATCGACGTCTGGCTGGGCCGCGGGCAGCTGGGGCTTGCCGAAGAACTTTTCCGCAGGATAGATACGGCCGGCATGTCCTCTGCGGAGTATGCCGCATGGCATTCGCGCTACTCCTCGATCGCCGCCCGGCGTGCGGCCGAAGCCGAGGACGGAGCCGTGCGGTCGGCATGGCGCGATACGGTGGTGCGAGTCAGGCACATATCCGTGCCCGGGCAGTCGGAGTGGACGCAGGCGCGGATCGCCGCTGCCGCTCTGCGCGACAGCGGCCGCTTCGCTGAGGCCGTACAGTTACTCGAGCCCTATACGGCCCGGAATCCCGACTACCAGGAGCTGGCGCTTCTCTATTACGGCCTCGCAGGCATCGCGCGGGCGTGGGGCGACGACGACCTGCGGCTTTATTACCTGGCCGAATCGTCCGTCGCCGACCTGCGTGCCGGCACCCGTTCCTATGCCTCGCTGTACGACCTTGCGCTGCTGCTGTTCGACCGCAAGGATTACGACCGTGCGGCAGCCTATATGGGCAGCGCGTCCGATGACGCCATGCACTGCCGGTCGATGGTGCGCATACCGGTCTCCTCTTCCGCGGCCGTCAAGATCAGCGAGGCCATCTCCTCGAACATCGCCCAAAGGCAGGCCATGATGACCACGACGATCTGGTTGGCCGGTGTCTTCCTGGTCGTCCTCATCGGTATCCTCTGGTACGTGCTGTGGCAGCACCGCCGCCTGCGCGGCAACCACCGGCAGCTGATTGACATGAGCGCCCAGTTACAGGCGAAGAACGACGAGATGCAGGCCAAGAACGACCATATCCGCGAGATCAACGGCGCGCTGGTCGACTCCAACCGGATCAAAGACCGTTACGTCTGCCACTATATCGACCTTTCCGTCCATTACATCAAGCAGATTGACACTTTCCGCCGCGAGGTCTGCCGCGTCGCCCGCAACAAGGGCGTCGACGAACTGGTGCGCTGGCTGAACACCTCGCAGGCCGTCAGCGGCGAATATGCGAAGTTCTACCAGTCGTTCGATTCCTCGTTCCTCGACATCTTCCCGCAATTCATCGAACAGGTCAATGCCCTCCTGCAGCCCGAGTCGCATTTTGCGCCCCGCGCCGACGCATCGCTGACCACCGAGCTGCGGATTCTGGCGGCCATCCGGCTCGGGATTACCGACAGCGGACACATCGCTTCGCTGCTCAACTGTGCCTCGGCGACGGTCTATACCTACCGCACCAAACTCCGCAATGCGGCGCTGGATCGGGACAATTTCGAGCAGCAGGTGTCGCGGATCGGTCTCTGATCTTTCGGATAGTCTATATAATCCGGGGTGTGGATTCGGTTTTTAAAACCCTGATATGTAATGCTATATAGATTGTCAAACCTCTATATAGTTCTATACGTGCGCTGGAATAATCATAAATAATAGGTATTTTTGTCCTAACCCCGGCCACGGAACCATTTAACCAATCATAAATTATGCTGACTAAAACTTATTTTCGCAGAAAGCTCGCGCAAGCGTGCGGGCTGGGACTCGTGCTCTGCGCTGCCGCTGCATGTGCGCCACAACAGAATGTGCTGACCAAAGAGGAGATTGCCGACGGCTGGCAGCTGTTGTTCGACGGCAAGACGCTCGACCAGTGGAAGGACTACAACGGCGAAGAGCTGACCATGCCGTGGCATGTCGTCGACGGCTGCATCCAGGCCAAGGGTGACGGCAGCGACCTGGCAGGCTACATCGTTACGAAGAAACAGTACGAAAACTTCATCCTCGACTGGGACTGGAAACTCTCCCACGGAGGGAACAGCGGTATGATCTACCACGTGGTCGAAGACCCCTATTTCAAGGTACCCTACGTAACCGGCCCCGAATACCAGCTGATCGACAACGAGGGCTGGGAAGAAGTCAATGCCCCCAACAAACTCGAAGAGTGGCAGAAACTGGGCGTGGACTACGCCATGCACCTGCCCGATCCCGATTCGCTGTTCGTCAACCCGCAGGGCGAGTGGAACTCGTCGCGCATCGTCTTCGACAACGGCCATGTCGAGCACTGGCTCAACGGCCACAAGATCCTCGAATTCGAAGCCTGGACGGACGACTGGTTCGCCCGCAAGCACAGCGGCAAATGGGAGACCGCACCCGAATACGGCCTTGCGCGCCGCGGTGTGATCTGCCTGCAGGATCACGGTTCGCCCGCTTCGTTCCGCAACCTGAAGATCAAGGAGCTGCCCCGCAAGGCCGGCCGCGAGGTCGAGCTGTTCAACGGCAAAGACCTGACGGGCTGGGAGGCCTACGGCACGGAGAAGTGGTATGTCGACAAGGACGGCAACATGGTTTGCGAGAGCGGCCCCGACAAGGAGTACGGCTACCTCGCCACGCGCGAATATTATAACGATTTCGACCTGACGCTCGAATTCAAGCAGCTGGCCAACGGTAACTCGGGCGTCTTTTTCCGCTCGTTCGTCGAGCCTCCCGTGAAAGTCCACGGCTGGCAGTGCGAAGTGGCCCCCAAGGGCTTCGATACGGCCGGTATCTACGAGTCCTACGGCCGCGGCTGGCTGGTTCAGATCCCCGACGAGAAGGAGGACATCCTGCGGGAGGGCGAGTGGAATACGCTGCGCCTGAAAGTCCAGGGCGACCGCGTGCAGACGTGGCTCAACGGCGAAGAGATGGTCGACATCACCGATGCCAGGATCGGCGCCGCACAGGGGCGCATCGCCCTGCAGATCCACGACGGCGGCGGGATCAAGGTGCTCTGGCGCAATTTCCGTCTGACAACCTTATAATTACCACTAACCTGAACACGATATGAGTACCCGCAGGAATTTTCTGAAAACACTGAGCGGCATGGCACTGCTGACGGTCGTCCCGCGCCATGTGCTCGGCGGCCCGAAACACGTGGCGCCGAGCGACCAGCTCACCAAAGGCATCATCGGCGTCGGCGGCATCGGCAAGAGCAGCTACCATTTCACCAGCACCAAGGAGTGCCGTCTGGTGGCGGTCTGCGACGTCGACAGCAAGCATCTCCAAAGCGCGCTCGACCTGGGCAAAAAGCGTTTCAACGAGACGTTGCAGTCCTATCGCGATTTCCGCCGCCTGATCGCCGACCCCAATGTCGACATCGTCCATATCGCCACGCCCCCGCACTGGCACGGCATCATGGCCGTTGAGGCCGCCAAGGCCGGCAAGGACATCTGGTGCGAGAAGCCGATGACGCGCACCATCGGCGAGGGCAAGCGCGTGGTGGAGGCCGTCCGGCAGAACGGACGCATCTTCCGCCTGAACACCTGGTTCCGCTTCAAGGACACCTTCTACGGACTGGGCACGACGGTCGAACCGCTCAAGAAACTCGTCGACAGCGGCCTGCTGGGATGGCCCCTCAAGGTGACCATCTCCGGAGCCACGGGATTCACCTGGAAATTCTTCTGGGTGGGGCAGGAGAACCTCAAGCCCCAATCCGTCCCGGAAGAGCTGGACTACGACATGTGGCTCGGCCCGGCGCCCTACAAACCCTACAACAAACACCGCGTGCACGCCACGTTCCGCGGCTACTGGGACTACGACGGCGGCGGACTCACGGATATGGGACAGCACTACATGGACCCCGTGCAGTACCTGTTGGGCAAGGACGACACCTCGCCCGTGAAGATCGAGGTCGACGCTCCGCAGCAGCATCCCGACGCCGTGGGCATCTGGCGCAAGATCGTATACACCTACGACGACGGCTGTCAGATCGTCCTCGAAGGCGAGGGCTACGAAAGCAAGGGCAAGGTCCCCTACATCGAAGGTCCGCTGGGCAAGGTGTATCAGGGTTTCGAGTGCACGATTCCCGACGTCATGGAGAAGATCGCCGAAATGCCCGACCCCGAACCGCAGAACACCGATTTCCTGGCATGCGTGCGCAACCGCGAGCCTTTCGCCCTCGACGAGCTCAAGGGACACCGCAGCTCCACGCTCGTGAACCTCGGGGCATGCGCCCTGCGCCTGAACCGCACGCTGCATTTCGATCCCGACAAGCAGCTCTTCGTCGGAGACGAGGCCGCAAACCGGCTCATCGACCAGCCGATGCGCACGCCGTGGAAAATCTGATAACGTCCAAAACCTGAAAAAAACATGAAAAAGATATTTATCACCATACTCCTCGCCGCCCTGATGCCCTTCGCAGCCGGTGCGCAGGACGCGCGCCAGCGCACCGCCGAAACGATCGTTGCGGACGCCCTGGCCCAACTCCCGGCCCAGACGCCCAAGGCGTTCGACAGCCTGATGCAGGAACTCGCGGCGACCGGAGCCGACGGAATCCGGATGATGGCCGCCATGCTCGTGCCCGCAGCGGAAGGCAAGAACGCCCCCGTGGAATTCGCCATCAACGGGGTGGTGAGCTACGTGACCGCCGCAGGCCGCGAAGAGCTGGCACGGGAGATCCGCGCCGGACTGACGGACGCCGTCGCCGCCTCGACGGACAAACCCAACCAGGCATTCCTGCTCTCGCAGCTGCAACTATGCGCAACGGCGGCCGAAGCCCCCGTATTCGTGAAATACGCCGCGGACGAATACCTCGCCGACTACGCCGTGCGCGGACTGATCTCCACGCCCGGAACCGACGGGGAGATCCTCGCACTGATCGACGCAAGCCCGGCCCCGGACGCCCTGCTGGCCTATGCCGCCGCGGAGAAGCGCCTTGCGGCCGCAGAGCCCGCGCTGCTGAAATGGGCCGCAGACCCCAAGGCCGGCACGCCGACGAAAGAGGCTGTCTATAACGCGCTGGCCAAGTGCGGCACAGCCGCCTCGATCGCGCCGCTCGCAGCAGCCGCAAAGGCCGACGGATACGCCTTCACGAAAACGGACGCAACGGGCGCCTACGTCGCCCTGCTCGCACGGCTCGCGGCAGCAGGAAACAGCAAGGCCGTCGCCGCCGCCAAGGCCCTGCGCAAAACCGGCATGCCGCAGAACGTCCGGGCCGCAGGTCTGGGAATAGTCCTCGGCACGGACGCCAAAAAACAGACGCCGGAACTGCTCGCCGCGCTGAAAGACGCCGACCGCGAATACCGCTGCGCCGCGCTCGACTTCGCCGGCGATTTCGCCGACGACGCCCTCTACGCCGCAGTCGTGAAGAAAATGCCGTCGCTCTCCGACGCCGCGAAAACCGACATCGTGAGCTGGCTCGGCGCCCGCCACGCCGCATCGCAGGCCAACGCCGTGATCGCGGCCATTTCCTCGGCCGACGAGGAACTGGCCCTGGCCGCCATCCGCGCCGCCGGGAAAATCGGAGGACATGAGGCGCTCAACGCGCTCGTCGCACAGCTCGGAGGCGCACATGCCAAAGAGGCCTCGGCAGCTCTCGCGGCATTCAACGGAAAGCCCAACGCAGCGTTCGTCGCAGCTCTCGACGGCACGCCCGCCACGCAGGCCAACGCCCTGAAACTCGTGGCAAAAAGGCGCATCACCTCCGCAGCCGACAAGGTGTTCGCGCTGCTGAACTCCCCTGACAGGGAGGTGCGCACGGCAGCCTACGGGGGGGGGGAGGTGCGGGTGACCAACCCTGGCTTCAACCGTCTGTGCGGCCTGCTGAACCAGGCGCAGGAGGACGACGTGAAGGCCCTTCAGGCCGGATTGAAGAACGCACTGGCCAAAGAGTCCTCCGACATGCAGTACAAGATGGTGGCAGGGCAGATGGCCGCCGCCCCCGAAAAGGCCCGCTACTATCCCCTGCTGGCGCAGGCCGCCAGCAAAGAGGCGATCGACGCCCTGCTGGCCGCCGACGACCGCCAGGCCGCATTCGCGGCCCTGCTGACGGTTCAAAACCCCGCGATGGTCGACGTGTTGTATGATCTCGCCCGGCAGAACCCCGCTTGGACCTACGCCGCAATTTCGCGCTACACGGATTTCGTCTCGAAGTCGCGCAATACGCCCATGCGCAAATACCAGCTATACCGCCGCGGACTGGAGGCGAAACCCTCGCCCAAGGTGCAGAACAAACTGCTCAAAGCGCTCTCCAAAACCCCGGTATTCCCGGCGCTGACGCTCGCCATGAACTACATGGACGCACCCGCGACGGCCGAAACCGCCGCAATGGTCGTGAAGACCGTCGCTGCGAAGAACCCCGCGCTGGGAGGAGAAACGGTAGCAGCAGCCCTGAAAAAGGCCCAGGAGGTATATGCCGGACTGGCCAAATCCGACGCCGACGCAGGTTACGCCGTCGACGAGATCAAGGGACTCCTGGCCAAACTCCCCGCAGAGGGATACCTCCCGGTATCGCTCGAACCGAGCGAATGGGAAGCCGTGGTTGGCGATCCCGAG
>OGJV01000122.1_pt1 | contig 51227 bp, 34 predicted proteins | sample 1572271 | NCBI WGS metagenome assembly OGJV01 (sample SAMEA2582107, study PRJEB24529) | metagenome | biome: Human gut stool | place: China | collected 2011
CCTGGGCTATGAGCTTATTGGGCTTTCAGCCCGTATAATTGACTTTTGACTCCCCTCTTAAAACACGCCCAAAATGGGCGTTTGGGGCCTTACGTGGCTTTCTTTTTGCTACATTCTTGCAAAAGGCAAGACGCGGGTGTAACGTGTAAGCGAACACAGGTTGCATAATAATAGATGTTTACGAACACAGTTTCACATTGTGAGTAAAATACCTCGATTACATACGTTTGTTAATGAAAAACCGTTAAATACCTATATATCGTAATATTTTTAAGAAATATTTAACGAAACGCTTGCAAGTTCCATGCATTTTTTATAATTTGCAAACCGAAACCTATTGTATGGCATGAAATTATGCCGCGGATATTAATGAAAAACAATTTTATGAGAGTACGAGTTTTGTTAGCAAGCGCGTTACTGGCCCTATCAACCCAGGCCATCGCGCAGTACACGGGTACTTTCGGCGGTACCGTTTGCGACGAGAACGGAGAACCGTTGGTCGGAGCCCAAGTGAAGGTCAAAGGCGAACGCCAAGGCACTGTGACAGATGCCCAGGGCAAGTTCACGCTCCCCAAGGGCGTGAAACGTGGCACTGAGGTGATCGTTACCTACGTAGGTATGCAGCCGCAGAGCGTTCGGGCCATGTCGAGCATGCGTGTGGAACTGGTTCCTTCGCAGGAACAGCTCGATGAGTTCCTCGTGGTGGCTTTCGGTCAGCAGAAGAAATCATCATTCACCGGTTCGGCTGGTGTGGTGAAGGCCGACGTGCTCAACAAGAAGCAGCTCACAAACGTACTCAGCGGTTTGAAGGGTGAGGTCGCCGGCGTGCAGATGACCAACACCAGTGGCTCGCCTACTTCAACACCCTCGTTCGCCATCCGCGGCTTTGGTTCGATCAACGCCAACTCGCAGCCGCTCATCATCGTCGACGGTGCTCCCTACGACGGTGGCTGGAACAACCTCAACCCGAACGATGTGGAAAGCATCACCGTGCTCAAGGACGCTGCCTCTAACGCCCTGTACGGTGCCCGTGGTGCCAATGGTGTGATCATGATCACCACCAAGAAGGGCTCCGCCGAGAAGGCTTCCATCACGCTCGACGCCAAGTGGGGCGCCAACAGCCGCGCCACGGTCGATTACGACCGCATCACCGATCCCGCACAGTACTACGAGCTCTATTACAAGGCCCTGTACAACTATAACGTGCGCGATAAGGGCATGTCGGCTTACGACGCACACGTAGCGGCCAACAACACCATCGGCATGAATGGCCAGGATGGTGGTTTGGGCTACGTGGTTTATAATGTGCCTGAGGGCGAGTACCTCATCGGTTCCAACGGACGCATCAACCCCAACGCCACGCTCGGAAACCGCGTGTACTACGACGGACAGTTCTTCACCCTCGCTCCAGACGATTGGGTGGATGAGGCTTTCCGCACCAGCCTCCGCCAGGAGTACAACCTCAATATCTCGGGTGGAACCCAGAAGATGTCGTACTACGCATCGCTCGGTTACCTGAAGAACGAGGGTGTGGTGCGCCATTCCGACTTCGACCGTTACACCGCACGCCTGAAATCTGACTACCAGGCCAAGAAGTGGCTGAAGGTGGGAACCAACATGAACTTCACCCATACCAAGCAGAACAACGTGGGATCAGGTGGACTGTCGGTCTTCGATGTCACCACGCGTTACGCCCCCATCTATCCCGTTTATATGCGCGACGGCAACGGTAACATCATGATGGACGAGCACGGTAAGATGTACGATTACGGTGCAGGCGCCAACGGCGGCATGCTGCGTCCTACCGACCCCGCACGTAACTTCCTGCAGGCCAATGAGCTCAACACCGATCTTGATGTGATCAACGTGATGACGCTGGCCGGCTTCGCCGACATCACACCGATCGAGGGCCTCAAGATTACGCTCAACGGTACAGTTACCAACAACGAGTCGAAGAGCACCTCTACCATGCAGCCATTCTATGGCAACACCGCCGACTTGTATCCCGGTGGATTCGTGCAGAAGTCAAACGGACAGAGCTACGCGCTCAACTTCCAGCAGATCGTGAACTATACGCGCTCATTTGGCAAGCACAACGCCTCGTTGATGGTTGGTCATGAGAACTACAGATACAAGGGCAACAGCCTTTGGGCCTCACGCACGAAGATGTTCTCTTACTTCGGCGCACAGGAGCTCGACGCTGCCGTGAAGGAGTTGCACAACGGCGGTAACAGCACACACTACAACACCGAGGGCTTCTTCTCGCGCGCCATGTACGACTACGACGGTCGCTACTTCGCATCGGCTTCGTTCCGTCGCGACGCTTCCTCTAACTTCCACCCCGACCATCGCTGGGGTAACTTCTACTCGCTCGGAGGCGCATGGATCATCTCGAAGGAAAACTGGTTCGATGTGGACTGGGTCAACATGCTCAAGCTGAAGACCTCTTGGGGTCAGCAGGGTAACGACGCCATCGGCTATTTCAGATACACCGACACTTACTACCTCGACAACTTCAACGGCGAGGTGGCGTTCAAGCAGGGAACCGTGGGCAACCCCAACATCACATGGGAGACCAACTCCAACTTCAACCTCGGTGTAGAGTTTGAGCTCTTAGACCGACGCATCACCGGTAGCGTGGAGTACTTCAGCCGCAAGACCACCGACATGCTCTTCTACGTGTACGTGCCCCAGTCGGGCGGTTACGCTGGATCTTACGACAACGTGGGTGACATGGTGAACCGCGGTGTCGAGTTCGACTTCCACTTCAACCCCATCCGCACGAAGGACGTCAACTGGATGATCAACTTCAACGCCACACACTTCAAGAATGAGGTGACCATGCTGAGCGCCGACAACAGAGGCGCCATGCTCGACGGCCATCCCGGTTACACCGACGGCAACTACTACGTGGGTGAGGGCCTTCCTTACCACACCTTCCGCCTGAAGAAATTCGCTGGCGTCAACGAGAATGGCGAGTCAACATGGTACGTGGAGAATCCCGAGACGGGCGAGCTCTCAGCCACCACAGCCTTCAACCAGGCCTCTTACTTCAACTGCGGCTCTCCCGACCCGAAGCTCTATGGTGGTCTGAGCACACAGCTGAGCCTCTACGGCTTCGACCTCTCAGTGTCGATGAGCTACTCGCTCGGCGGCAAGGCCATGGACTGGGGTTACCAGTCGCTCATGGGCAACCCGAGCACCGTCTACACTGGCTTCTCTTTGCACAAGGACCTGTTCAACGCTTGGTCGGAGACCAACACCAGCAGCCAGATTCCTCGCTTCCAGTATGCTGTTAAGGACATCGACACGCGCTCGGCAGCCACGTCCGACCGCTTCCTCACCGACGCCTCTACGCTCACCCTGCAGAACGTCAACATCGGCTACACACTGCCGAAGCGAATCGTGAGCAAGATTGGCCTGAGTGGCGTGCGCGTCTACGCATCGGGCGAGAACCTCTTCTACCTCAGCAAGCGCAAGGGCTTCGACCCGCGCGGAAGCTTCTGGGGATCATCATCTGAGTCGTCCTACTCACAGGTGCGCACATTCACAGGTGGTCTGACCGTAACGTTCTAACGCAACGAGGTGAACCAACAAACGTATAACCTTTCTAAAAGAATACTATCATGAAAAGATACATAAAGAACATGCTTCTCGCCAGCGCCGCCGTCATGACGCTATGCGGCCTATCAGCATGTATTGACGAGACCGTGCCGACTGACGAGGCCACGCCCGCGACCATCAAGACCGACAGTAAGTCGTTGTCATACTTAGCCAACTCGTTGCCCTCGTTCCTCACCACATGGAACACCTACAATTCGGGCGACTACACGCAGGACTGGGGTTATCCCTGCCAGATGTACATGCGCGACCTGCTTTGCGCCGACTTCCCGCAGAGCGACAATAGCTTCAACTATTGGGACTACATCGAGGATGGATCATCGCTGCGCTACGCTTACTATTACACATTCTATTATTACTATGTGTTTATCAAGAACGCCAATGGTGTTATCAGCGTGGGTAAGGATGCCGTCGATGGTGGCAATGAGGCCGCCAAGAAGTATCTCGGACAGGGATACGGCTACCGCGCCATGCTTTACCTCGACATGGAGCGCCTCTTCGAGTATAAGAAGACGGGTGTGAGCTACCTCGACAAGCAGGCCGACTCGATCGGATGCATGGGCATCACCATTCCTATCGTGACCGAAAAGACCACGAAGGTGGAGCTCAAGAACAATCCGTGCGCGCCGTTCTACACGATGAACCGCTTCATCATGACCGACCTCAACCGCGCCGAGGAGAACCTCGCAGGCTACAACCGCGAGCACAAGGCCTTCATGGACCAGAGCGTCATCTACGGTCTGAAGACACGTCTGTGGCTCGACATGGCCACACGCTTCGAGAAGAACCCCGCCGACCTGCAGAAGCAGATCGAGGCTGAGAACGCCGACGACGGCTACGACAACCTCGGCATCTCTTCAGCCCTCGAGTGCTACCAGAAGGCTGCCTACTATGCACAGCAGGCCATCGGTGCGGGCAACTACACACCGCTCACGGAGGAGCAGTGGAGCGATCCCGACCAAGGCTTCAACACCGCCAACAACTCTTGGATGCTGGGTACACTCATCAACTCGAAGGAGCAAATCAACGAGCTCTTCTGGTACACGTTCCTCGGCTACATGGCCTCGGAGGCCGACTGGGGTATGTGCACTCCCACCTACAGGGCTTACCGTTGCATCAGCAAGGGTCTCTACGACAAGATCGGCACAGGCGACTGGCGCCGTCCCTCATGGATCAATCCTGGCGACGCAGGAAAGACTACCGTGCCCGCTGGCTACAAGACGAAGGTCACAGGCGAGAAGTGGTCTACACTGCCCGCATACGCCAACCTGAAGTTCCGCTCAGGTAGCGGCAACCTCACCGACCTCACCGTGGGTCTGATTGCCTCTCTGCCCATCATGCGCGTGGAGGAGATGTATTTCGACTACTTCGAGTGCATCGCCCACACACAGGGCGTGGCAGCCGCCGCACAGGAGCTCGAGAAGTGGGTCAACCAGTATCGTTACAAGGATGGCTCATACAAGTGCACCGCCACCAACATGAACGACTTCATCGACGCCCTGATGGTTCAGCGCCGCATAGAGCTCTGGGGCGAGGGCCTCGTGTTCTTCGACTACAAGCGCCTCAACCTGCCCGTCATCCGCAAGTATGCCGGCAGCAACTACGCTTCAACCATGCAGCTCAACTCTTACGCTGGCTACGTGGCTCCTTGGATGAACTACATCATCTCCGAGTATGAGCGCAACCACAACCCAGCCGTTGTCATTGGTCCGAACACGTCGGGTGCCATCACGCCTTAATCCAAGCCAATGGCAAAATGGTATAAACGTACTCTTAACACACTATTAACACCGACTACAATGAGAAAATTAACGAATATCCTATACATGTTCGTCGCTGTTTTCGTAGCGGCCGCCTTCACGGCATGCTCCGACGACGACAATTTTGAGTGGCCCAAGAAGGTGTCGCCCGACAACCCTGGCGTCTATTTCGCATCGTCTAACGAGGCCACGGCTACGCTCACACCTGAGGAGTATGCCCAGAGCCAGTCGTTCACGCTTACCCTGAAGCGTCTCAACAACAAGGGCGAGCTCACCGTGCCCATCATTGTCGACAAGGCCGACAAGGTGTTCACAATTCCCGCCACCGCCACTTTCCAGGACGGCGCGAACGAAACAACCCTCGAGATTAAGTATCCCGGCATGGAGATGCTCCACACCTACACCCTCATCATCCACGTGGATGAGGCTTACACCAACCCGTATGTGGCCACCGACGGTATGGCTTCGTTCAAGTATGAGGCTTCTCTGATCCGTTGGGTGAAGCTCACCGAGGGCGTCTTCAAGTGGAACCAGGGCGAGTTTGCCGACACCCGTTCTGAGATCTATTGGCTCGAGGGCAAGAACCGCTTCCGCATCAACAACTTCCTCAACTCAGGCATCAACTGGGAGTTCTCTATCCTGGCAGCCGATCCGATGGACGCTTCGATGCACGACGCGGCCAACTTCAACCCCAACGACCGTTCTACATGGCATGGCATTCCTTCGCCTTACAACCATTGGGCAGCCGACCCGGCCGGTAAGACTTGCTGGTTCCTCATGCAAGACGCCGACAATGGCATTTACGCTCAGTGGTATCCCGACGGTGAGGAGTTCGTAGGTATCGACTTCGTCAACTTCTGGTACGACACCTCCGACGAGTGGTGGGGCAACGTTGATATGCGCGGCTCAGCCACAGAGCCTTGCTTCAAGCTCATCCCGTTTGTCTATTACACCGACGAAACCGATTCGGGCTACACCGATCTTTACGGATACTGGGACCCCATTGGCTAATGGGAAGCGGCAGTGTTTTATCACTCAATGTTTAACTATTTATGAATACTGTATATGAAATACGATAAGTCAATCATTTCCAGATTAGGCACGATGCTGGCTGTCGCCCTCTTCGCCTTGGTGTCGTTCACCTCGTGCAGCGACGACGACGAGAAGACTCCGTTGCAGATGCCCACCATTTCACAGGATGGTCAGACCGTTAGCTCGTTGGCCTTCCATTGGGATCCCGTAGCCGACGCCACGCAGTATGCCTACGAGCTTGTCGACGCGTTCGACCACGTCATCACCGCCGACGTTACGCAGACCACGTCGCTTGTGGCCACCGGTCTGAAGGCCAACACCGAGTACACGCTGAAGGTGTGGGCATTCACCGCCCTCAACAGCGACAAGACCACGTCGCCCATCGCTGTGCTCAAGGCTACCACCAGTCAGCAGGTTCCGCTCGTGTCGGTATCGTCGGCCACTACAGCCAACGGCAATGGCGGTGTGACCGTAACGTGGCCCGCCGTGGAGCACGCTTCTGGTTACAGGTATAGCCTCGACACGGGTGTCAGTGGCACCACCACCACCAACAGCGTTACGCTCATTGGCTTGGAGCTGGGTCAGCGCACCATCACCATCGTGGCTTACAGCGACGACGACACCTATAGCGACTCAGAGCCCTTTCAGTTCACGTTCGAGCGCGTTAGAAACGTTCTTTGGCGCCACACCGGTACCTATACCATGAAGAACCTGCCCGATGGCGAAAACAAGTTTGAGGCCGAGATCGTGGCTTACGACGACGGCACTTACTCCATCGAGAATCCTTATGGCGCTGTGGGTTACAGCATCAACTTCATGATCGAGATGAACGACAAGAACGAGTATGAGATGCGTCCTTATGGCTATCCGTTGGAGTCTGGCTTCAATATCGTGAATGTCACCTCTGTATTGGAACTCGACATGTTCTGCGGCGATGGCCACTCATTCTTCTACGCCGACGAAACAGGTTCGAAGGGTAACCTCTGGTTCTGGGCCATCCTTTACGATGCCAACGGCCAGGTTGGCGCCGGCGCTTACGACGAGTTTGAGTGGGGTTGGGAAGAGAATGGCGAGGCCAACGACCTCGTGGGCACTTACACCGCCACCTGCAAGGGTTACGACTACTTTGGTGAGGAATACACCAAGCAGGACGTGAACCGCACAGATGAGGTGCTCGTTCGCCAGATCGACGACACACACATCAAGCTCATCAACTTCTACGGTTGGAACGATGAGAACATCGGTGAGGTCGACAAGCTTTCAAGAACCATCACCTTCAAGCCGGCTACATGGGGCACCTATTACACCTTCGCTTCCGCCAACTCGGAGACGGAGCCGGTCATTGCCCATTACGACGATGATTTCAACATCACCTTCGAAAACTTCACCGCATGGTATGGTGGCAATGCGTTCATCTATACCAATTGCGTCATGAAACGTAAATAAGTATCATAGCCCAAGGCCGTAAGGCCACAAGCCTACTGAGCCTACTGAGCCTATCGAGTCTACTGTACCATCAAGGGCCAGCCTCGATAGGCTCATCGGTCATGATACGCAGCCCTTCAGGTCCCATGAGTTTATGGGGCTCTGGGCATCCCCCCTGAACAAGAATCAACAACATTGCATCGATTTATGAAAAAGTACGCTACCCTTCTCCTATTTCTTGCCTTAGCGCTCTCGGCCACCTTCGTTCCTGCCACCGCTAAGGAGCGTTCGCCCCAGGACATCGCCCGCATCGCCAAGCGCCTCATTGCGCCTGCCGCCGTGAAGCGCTCGATGGCTGCCGGCAAGGTGACGCCCGAACTGAAGAAGCTTTCTGCCACCAAGGCGTATACCGTCATGGGCTACGATGACGGCGGCTTCGCCATCATCGCCAACGACGACGCCAACACGCCGGTGGTGGGCTATTCGGTCGACAACCTGTTTGCCACCGACAACCCCGCACTGTCGTGGTACCTCTCAATGGCCGAGCAGAAGCTCAACGATCGCGCCATGGCTGCGCCGCATCGTGCGGTGCGTGTGCCCAGCGGTTGCAAGACGTCGGTGAGCCACCTCGTGGAGTCTAAGTGGGACCAGGGGAAGCCCTACAATTCACTTTGCCCGAAGAATTCGAGTGGTAGAAACTGTGTAACGGGATGTGTGGCCACCGCCATGGCGCAGATTCTCTATTACCATAAGTATCCCACCACAGGTAAGGGTACCAACTTTACGTTCTTTGAGAACAAGAAGTACACGGTCGATTATTCGCAGGCCACTTACAATTTCGACGACCTGCTGCCCGACTATTCCAATGGTTTCAGCGTGACGCAGAAGCGTGCCATCGCTACGCTCATGTACCATTGCGGCGTGGCGGCCCACATGACATACGGCATCGATGTCAGTGGCGCTTATCTGTACGATGCTGCCGACGGACTGGTTGACAACTTCGGCTATTATGCGCAGTATTATGGCTACAAGGATTATCCTGAGCCCAACAACTACGACAACGCCAAGTGGTGTGAAGTGGTGTATCGCGAGATCAGCGCCGGCAACCCCGTGCTGTACGCCGGTGGCTCCAAGTATAATGGCACCGCTGCTTTCCACTGCTTCGTGCTCGACGGCTACGACGCCAATGGCAACGTGGGTGTGAACTGGGGTTACAGTGGCCGTGGCGACGGTTACTTCCGTCTCGATGCCATGGATTGCATCATCGGCACCTATCATGAGCAATACAGCTATAGCTTCGACATGGTGGTGGTTCACCGCCCCGAGCAGGGACCTGTGAAGTACGACCTTGTGCCGGTTACGGGCATTCGCGACATCAACGCTGAGGCCAATGAGGCTGCTCCCACATGCGTCTACGACGCTGCGGGCCGCCAGATCGACGCTAACCGCGCCCAGAAGGGCCTCGTCATTGAGCGCCAGGGCAACCAGGTTCGCAAGGTGTTGAAGTAAGCGAAATGGCACTGCGTGGCCTATCTCTGACCCAAGAGAGATAGCCCAATCAAGTGGAATTATCAAGTAAGAGAGAGAGCCCAGCAAGGCGTATCGGGCAAACGGGCACGGTGCGCTTGCTGGGCTTGTTGTGTCGCCCCCCCCCTTAGCGTGGGTCGGCTTCGTCGGTAAGCTCTGCTTGGGGGCTAAGCCTTTAGGGTTTAAGCTTTTCGGGCTTGGCCTTTATTCTGCCTTACCTTTACTGCTTATAAAACTCGGTGAAGACCTTTACGGTGTAGAAGTGGTCTTGGACGCTGCCGGTCTCGCGTATGCTGTGCATGGCGAGGATGGCGTTGCCCATGTCGACGCCCTGCAGGGGAATCGAGGAGGCGAGGATGTTGCCGAGGGTGCTGCCGCCCGCCACGTCGCTGTGGTTCACGAAGCGCTGGCAGGGCACGCCGGCCTTCTCGCAGAGCGATGCGAAGATGGCTGCCGAGGCTGCGTCGCTCGCATATTTCTGTGCGGCGTTGAACTTGATGACCGGTCCGCCGCCCAGCATGGGATGGTTTGTCGGGTCGTACTTCTCGGCGTAGTTGGGATGCCAGGCATGGGCGTTGTCGGCCGAGATCATGAAGGCGCGCTCCACAGCCTGGTAGTAGGCCTCCTCGGTGTGGCTCTGGGCCAGGGCGATGCGTTGCAACAGGTAGGCCAGGAACGGACTGGCCGCACCCTGTTTGGTCTGCGATCCCGTCTCTTCGTTGTCGAAGATGGCGAGCACCTGCGTGGTGTCGGTGGTGTCGGCGGCCAACAGCGCCTCCAGACCGGCGTAGCACATCGAGAGGTCGTCGAGACGGCCCGACGAGATGAACTCGTTGTGTGCGCCGAAGGTGCAGGCGGGCGACGCGTCGGCCAGGTAGAGGTCGAAATCGAGGATGTCCTCGCGCTTCACGGGGCGTTGCTTGTTGAGCTCTTCCACGATGATGTTCATCAGGAGGTTGCCCTCCTCCAGTTGGCTGGTCACCTGTCCGAGCAGCGGCAAAACATCTTTTTGTCGGCTCAGTTTCACGCCGTCGTTCACCTGGCGGTTGAAATGGATGGCGAGGTTGCTGATCTGCAGCAACGGGCGGCGCACATGCATGAGCATCGTGATGGGGTGCATCACGTCGTCGCCGCGCACGATGACACGGCCGGCGAGCGTCAGCGGCCGGTCGAACCAGGTTGACATGATGGGGCCGCCATACACCTCGGTGTTGAGCTTCACCAGACCACCCTCGGTGAGCATCTCCGCGTTGGGCTTGATGCGGAAGGTGGGCGAGTCGCTATGGGCGCAAATCATGTGGAAGCCCGCTTCGGAGAGCGGCTGGCGCCCTATGCGGAAGGCGTAGACCGATGAGGCGTTCTTGGTGGCGAAGAGGCAGTCGCCGGCCTTCACCTCGCCAAGCGGTTGGCGGGCGTCGAGGTGGCGGAAGCCAGCAGCCTCCAGGCTGTCGGCAATGTTCTTGACGGCCAGGAAATTTACGGGCGAGGTGTCAAGGAAAGAAAGAAGACGGTTAATCATAAAGATGGGTTTGAGGGTTGATGATGGGAAGAAGCGGGCGCAAATATGCGCCCGAAATTCTTTTCGCAAGCGGGTGCTGGGCCAGTGACAGGCGAGCTGCGGGTGCAGGGTTGGTGCGAAGCCTGGGCAGGGCCAGTGACGGGCGAGCAAGCGGGTGCTGGGCTGGTGCGAAGCCTGGGCAGGGCCGGTGACAGGCGAGCAGCGGTGCTTGGGCTGGGCTGCTGCGAAGCTTGGGCGGGGCTGGGCCGCCAGCCCCGCCCTGCCCAAGCTTATCGGTTACAAGCCTCTTGCCTTCAGGAAGGTGGAGGCGTCGGGCTGCTTCATTCCCGTGAAGTCGGTGAACATCTCCATGGGGTCTTTGGTGTTGCCACGGCTGATGATCTTATCGCGGAAGGCTTGGCCCACGGCAGGGTCGAGGGCGCCATGCTTGGCGAAGTAGTCGGCGATGTTCACGGCCAGCACCTCTGTCCAGAGGTAGCTGTAGTAGCCGGCAGCGTAGCCGCCACCCCACACATGATTGAAATAGGATGTGATGTAACGCGGCGGGATCTGCGTGTTGAGCAATCCCACGTTGTGCAGTTGCTCCTTCTCGAAGGCGCCAGCCATGTAGACCGACGGTACCTCCTCGGCGCTGATCTTATGCCAAGCGAGGTCGAGGCAGGTGGCTGCGAGGTTCTCGCCCAAGGCGTAGGCCGTTTGGAAGTTGATGCTCTTCAGCATGCGCTCCTTCAGTGCGGCGGGCATGGGCTGTCCGGTCACGGCGTGGTGCGCGAAATGGTCGAACACCTCAGGAATCTGGGCGAACGACTCGTTGAACTGCGACGGCATCTCCACGAAGTCGCGTGGCACGGCCGTTCCCGACAGCGCGTCGTACTGGCAGTTGGAGAGTATGCCATGCAAGGCGTGTCCAAACTCATGGAACATGGTGCACACCTCGTCCCATGTGAGGAGCGACGGCTGTCCCTCGGGCGCCTTGGCGTTGTTGCACACGTTATAGATGACGGGCAACTGGTGGCGCTGTCGGCTCTGCTTGGCGAAGCTGCTCATCCATGCGCCGCCCCGCTTTGTGGGCCTGCGGAAGAAGTCGCTGTAGAACAGGGCGATGGCCTTTCCGTTGCGGTCGAACACTTCAAACACCTTCATGTCGGGATGGTAGGTGGGGATGTCCTTGCGCTGCTTGAATGTCAGGCCGTAGGCGCGGTTGGCGGCGTAGAACACGCCATTGATCTGCACACTGTCGACATTGAAGTAAGGCTTCACCTCATCGTCGGTGATGTTGAGCATTTCCTTCTTCATCTTTGCCGAGTAGTAGAAGCGGTCGTAGGGCTGCAGGCGGAAATCCTTGCCCTCGGTGCGCTGCGCGTATTGCTCAATGGCGCGCGTCTCGGCGTCGGCCTTGGGCGCATACTCGCTGATGAGTTGTGTGAGGAAATGGTCCACGTTTTTCACATTCTTCGCCGTGGTGCGCTCCAATGCGAAATCGGCGTAGGTGTCGTAGCCCATGATCTTCGCCTTCTCGGCGCGCAGTTTCGCTATCTCCACCACGATGGGGAACGTGTTGAATTTCGGGTTGGTGCCATCGGCGCGATGAATGCTGGCCTCATACACCCTGCGTCGCAAGTCGCGGTTGGCCAGGTTGGCGAGAATGGGCTGCTGCGTGGTGTTGATGATCACGATGCAGTAGGGCGCCTTGGCCCCACGGCTCTGCGCGTCGTTCTTACACTGCGCAATGTCGGCTTCGCTCAGTCCGGCCAGTTCCTCCTTGCTTTTTACCCACACCACGGCGTTGTTGGTGGCGTCGGGCAGCAGGTCGCCCCATTGCTGTTGCAGGTCGGAGATGCGCGAGTTGATCTGCTTCATGCGCTCCATCTTATCGGCGGGCAACAGTGCTCCCGAGCGCACGAATCCCTTGTAGACGATCTCCGTGAGTCGTTTGTCCTCGCCCTTGAGTTTCGCATACTCGTTGTCGTACACATATTTCACACGCTCGAAGAGCTTCTTGTTGAACGAAATCTCGTTGCTCAGGTCGGTCATCATGGGCGACACCTTCTTCTCCGTCTCGGCGATGACGGGCGTCTTGTGGGCGCTGGTCAGACCGAAGAACACGCTCGTCACGCGGTCGAGCACCACGCCACTCTCCTCATAGGCGAGGATGGTGTTGACGAAGGTGGGTTTCTTCTTGTTGTCCACGATCTTCTGGATGTTGGCGCGTTGTATCTTGATGGCCTCCTCGATGGCCGGCAGGTAGTCGGACTCCTGAATCTTGTTGAAGTCGGGCGCTCCAAAGGGCAGGCTACTCTTCTGCAACAACGGGTTCTGCCGACCCGCTGACTGGGCCGACGCGGGGGCTGGCGCCTGCAACAGGGCAGCGGCCAAGCCGAGGGTTAAGAAAGAACGGTTAAGTCTCATATTAGATTTTGTTATGGGTGAATCGACAGGGTGGGGCGCTTGCGCCACGGTTGTGGGCGGCCAAGGCCATACTTTCCGCAAATTTAGTAAAAAGACTGCAATAATCCGTGGTTTGTGCGACAAATAAATGACCTCTTGGAGCGATTTTCCACATATTGCAATGGTATTACGCAAAAAACTATTATCTTTGCCCGAGTTTTCTATTGTATTCTCGATGCGCCATTTGGTCATGAGGCCGACCAACCTACCTAAGCAACAACTCATCGCTACCGCTTGACGCATATAACCGATTCGTATGAAAGCGTTGATAATCATAGGCTTACTGTTGGCCGCCCATACACCGTTGTGGGCGCAGCAACCGCTTGCGCGCCACGGGCAGGAGGCTGGGTCATCCGTCTCCACCCCATCGGCCGCCCCGCCATCGGTCGCTCCGGTCCCCTTCGACACCTTGGCGCTGAAGCCCAAGCGCGGCTTGGTGGCCCGTGTGTTGCAATATTTTGCCGAGTCGGACAAGCCCAAACCCAACAAGAAGATCGATTTTGGCATCATTGGCGGTCCCCATTACGCCTCCGACACCGGTGTGGGCCTGGGCCTGGTGGCGTCGGCCCTCTATTCCACCGACCGTTCCGACAGCACGCTCGAGCTCTCCAACGCCTCGCTCTACAGCGATGTCACCACCAAGGGCTTCCTCATGATCGGCCTTCGCGGCAACACGTTCCTGCCGCGCAAGCACTATCGGCTCGACTACCGCCTGTATGTCTACACCTTCCCGTCGTACCTCTGGGGCTTCAGCTATCCCGAGAGCGACAACGACGACAACAAGAGCAAATACAGTCGCACCAAGTTTGAGGTGATGGCGCGATTCCTGCTGCCGCTCAACCGCTACAGTTACCTCGGACCCATAGCCCGTTACCAATATGTGCACGCCTACAAGCTCAAGGACCATGCGCCCGCGCTGTTGGGTGGCCGCCCGCTCACGGTGAGCGACGTGTCGGTGGGCGTGAGCTATACGTTCGACACACGCGACTTCATGCTCAACGCCTCCCGTGGCTGGTTTGTGCAGGCCGACCTCACCGCCAACCCCACGTTCCTGGGCAACAACGACACCTACTGGTCGGGCGAACTGCAAGTGGCCACCTACCGCCGCGCCTGGCGTGGCGCCATCCTTGCCGGCGAGCTCCACACGCGGCAGTCGGTGGGCAGCGTGCCGTGGCCCATGCTCTCCGATGTGGGATCCAGCAACCGCATGCGCGGCTACTACGAGGGACGCTACCGCGACAAGAACGTTGTCGACGCCCAGGTGGAGCTGCGCCAACACATCTGGCACCGCAACGGCCTGGTGGTGTGGCTGGGCGCCGCCGAGGTGTTCCCCGATTATGGCAGCCTGCGCTTCCGTCGCATCCTGCCCAACGCCGGCATAGGCTATCGCTGGCAGTTTAAGAAAGGTGTGAACGTGCGCCTCGACTACGGCTTCAGCCGCAACGGCACGGGCTTCATCTTCAATATCAATGAGGCGTTCTAAGGCCGTCGGCCCACCGTTCCCCATCAAACCCATTCGTCATGAAAAAGGCAACCTATTTGTTCTTCCTCCTGGTGCTCATCCTGCCCAACCTCGTGCTGGCCTTCACCGAGTCGCTGTCGTGGGTCGGGCGCCTGGTGGGCGTTGTGGCGCCGCTGGCCGCCTACTGGCTCGTGCTGACCCTCTCGCGCAAGGTGGGGCGAACGGTCATCCTGCTGTTCCCCCTGTTGTTCTTGGGCGCCTTCCAGATGGTGCTCATCTATCTTTATGGGCGCGGCCCCATCGCCGTCGACATGTGGCTCAACCTCGTCACCACCAACTCGGGCGAGGTGGGCGAACTGCTGTCGCAACTGTTGCCCGCCATCGTGTGGGTGGTGGTGATCTACATTCCCACCTTCACGCTGGCCGCCGTGCTGTGGCGCCGCCGAAGGTGGGCCGACGCCACGTTCCTGCACCGCCAACGCCGTCCGGCCCTTGCGGCCACTGCTGCCATGGCCATGGTTACCGCATCCCTCGCGCTCTTCACCCCTTATGCGCCCACGGCCGACCTGTTTCCGCTCAATGCCGTGTGTAACTTCGTGCTGGCCCTTGGCCGACAGCAAGCCTCCGCCAACTACAAGCAGGCGTCGAGCGCCTTCCGCTACGACGCCCATTGCACCTTCGCCGACCGCGAGCCCGAGACGGTGGTGCTCGTCATTGGCGAGACCAGCCGGGCCGACAACTGGCAGCTCTACGGCTACCGCCGCCCCACCAACCCACAGCTCTCGAAGGCGAAGGGCCTCACCGTGTTTACCAACTACATGAGTCAGAGCAACACCACACACAAGAGTGTGCCCATCCTGCTCTCGCTGGCCGAGGCCGACAACTACGACATACTCTACCGCACGAAGGGCATCATGCAGGCGTTTCGCGAGGCCGGCTACCACACCGTGTTCCTCTCCAACCAACAGCGCAACCACTCATTCATCGACTACCTCGGTGAGCAGGCCAACGACTGCCTCTTCCTGCGCGACCGCCACCCCGACCCCATCGACGACACCGCCCTGCTGGCGCCCCTGCAGGAGCGCCTGGCAGCCCACCGTGGCGAGCGCCTGTTTGTGGTGGTCCACACCTACGGCTCCCATTTCAGCTACGTTGACCGTTACCCGCAGGCCGCCCGCGCCTTTGCGCCCGACCATTACGAAGGGGCGAAGCGCGCCTACCGCCCGCAGCTCATCAACGCCTACGACAACACCATTCGCCACACCGACCTCTTGCTCAGCCGTGTGCTGGCGGCGCTCGAGGGCCAAGGGGGCAGCGCGGCCATGATCTACACGTCCGACCATGGCGAGGACATCTTCGACGACCGCCGCCACCTCTTCCTCCACGCCTCGCCGTTCCCGTCCTACTGGCAGCTCCATGTGCCGCTCGTGGTGTGGACCTCCGACGCCTACCGCCAGCGCCACGCCGACCTCGTGGCGACCCTTGAGGCCAATCGCCATCGGGCGGCCGAGAGCAACAGCGTGTTCCACACCCTGCTCACCCTGGGCGGTGTGGCCACCCGCTACCGCAACGACGCGCTCTCGCTGGCCAGCCGGGCCTACGCCAACCATCCCCGGCTCTTCGTGGACGACCACAACCAGCCGCGAACCTACGACGCCTGCCTACAGCCCATCGACATGGAGAAGATGCGGACGAAGGAATGACCTATATCGGATTTTTTATGAAAGCTAAAGGAAAACAGAATATGAGGAAAACAATTATCTTGGCCACCCTCATGATGGGCATGGCCGTGTTGGCTGAGGCCAACAGTCGCTGCGACAAGGGCGTCTGCCAAGTGGCGCCCGACGAGACGCAACATTCGAAGACCCTACTCATCAAGTATGGCGACATGAACCAATGGGTGACCCGCCAGGTGAAGGAGAGCGCCATCATCGGCGGACAGCTGAAGACGCTCCATGAGATAGCGCCCACGAAGACGTGGAAACAAAACGCGCCCTATGTGAACTGGGGCGGGTCGCCCTGGGGCACGTCGAACGTCATGGCGCGCGTGTCGGGCATCACCAAGACCAACCAGTCGGTCTATCGCGACACCCACCCGGGCCACGGCTATTGCGCCAAGCTCGTAACCCATATAGAGACGTGCAAGGTGCTGGGCATCGTCAACATCAAGGTGCTGGCCGCCGGAAGCATCTATCTCGGACAGATGCTCGAGCCCATCACCTCCACCTCCAACCCCATGGCCAAGCTCAATGTGGGCATGCGCTTCACGGGCAGGCCCAAGGCGCTGGTGTTCGACTATAAGGTGAAGCTCTCGGGCCACCCCAACCGCATCAAGGAGACCGGCTTCAGCAAGGTGAAGACGGTGGCCGGCATCGACATGTGCGACTGCATCTGCCTCTTGCAGAAACGGTGGGAGGACGCCAAGGGCAACCTCTACGCCAAGCGTGTGGGCACCATGGTGGTGCGCTTTGCCAAGACCACCAACGGATGGGTGGAGAACGCCTCGTTCCCCATCCACTATGGCGACATCAGCCACCAACCGTTCTACAAGCCCTACATGGCACTGCTCAGCGGCGACGACACCAAGTGGGCCAAGAACTCCAAGGGCAAGATGGTTCCGGTGAAGGAGGTGGGATGGGCCCATGCCGACGACACCCCCACGCACCTCATCTTGCAGTTCGACTCGAGCCACGGCGGCGCCTACATCGGATCGGTGGGCAACACGCTGTGGATAGATAATGTGAGAATGGCCTATTAGGGCGCCGCCCTTAGAACGGGAAGAGCAGGGGCAGCACAAACACCATTACCAGGCCCATGATGATCTGCAGGGGCAGGCCCACCTTGATGTAATCCATAAAGGTGTAGCCGCCGGCTTGCATCACCAGCGCGTTGGGCGGTGTGGAGAACGGCGAGGCGAAGCACATGCTGGCGCCCAGCGTCACGGCGAAGAGCATGGGGTAGGGACTCACACCGATGGCCATAGCCGACGTGAGGGCGATGGGCGACATGAGCACCGCCGTGGCGGTATTGCTGATAAACATCGTAAGGAGCGACGTGGTGAAGTAAACACCCGCCAGCAACGCGTAGGGGCTGGCCTGTCCCAGGCCGTCGGCCAACATGCGGGCCACGAGGGCCGAGGCGCCCGTCTTCTCGAGCGCCACCGACATGGGCAGCATGGCGGCGATGAGCACGATGCTCTCCCAGTTGATGGTTTTGTAGGCGGCCTCCACCGAGCGTATGCAGCCCGTGAGCACCATGAGCAACCCGGCGGTGATGACCGCCGTGACGGGCGCCACAGGGATGAAGTCGAACACCATCGTGAGAATCATGGCCACCATGATGGCTGCGGCCAGCGGCGCCTTGTAGTCGAGCGTTACGCGGGCGGCCTCCTCCAGCGGTTGTCCCATGACGAGGATGCCCTCGGCGAGGTTGGCTATGCGCGAAATGTTTTTCCATTTGCCCTGGATGAGCAGGATGTCGCCCTGCCGCAGTTTCAGGTCGGCCAGGTTGCGTGTGATGTAGTCGTCGCCGCGCCGCACGCCCAGCACGTTCACGCTGTAGAGTCGGCGCAATCCGCCATCGCGCAGCGTCTTGCCGCAGAGGCGCGAGTTGTGCATGAGCACCGCCTCGGCAATGCCAATATCGTAGAACGCCAAGGGCTGGCTCGTCTTGTTGAGCTGCATGTCGGCGGCCATTTGCTCCGCCTGCTGCTTGTTTCCGCTCACATACACAATGTCGCCCACCATGAGGCCCGTGTCGGGGCCGGCGAGCCGCTGCTCCACCTCCTTCATCAGTTTGGCGTGGGTTTTCTTCACGCGGCGCACCTCGAGCACCGACAGGCCGTAGCGGCGCTGCACGTCGAGCTCCACGATGCTCTTGTCCTTCACCAGCGAGGCGTCGGTCACGGTAAACACCGAGAGGTCGTCTTTCAGGCTATACTCCTCCAGCAGGTCGTCGAGCGTCTTCCTGCGTCGCGCCTTGCCGTCGTCGTCGCCTCGCTGTCGGCCGTTGAGAAACCGCTTGCTGAGCGGCAGCAGCACCACAATGCCCACCACGATGCACACCAGGCCTACGGGCAGGAAGCTGAAGAAGCCCAGCGGTTGGTGCCCGCTCTCGGTGAGCGCCTCCTGGATGACAAGGTTGGGTGGCGTACCGATGAGCGTGAGCATGCCTCCCATGCTGCTGGCGAAGGCCAGGGGCATGAGCAGTCGGCTGGCGCGGATCTTGGCTTTCTGCGCCAGGCTCACCACGATGGGCATCATCAGGGCTACCGTGCCCGTGTTGCTCACGAAGGCGCCGATAACCGCCGTTACCACCATGAGCAGCAGGAAGAGGCCAATCTCGTTGTCGCCGGCCAGCATCATGAGCTTACCCGACGCCTTCTTGGCCAGGCCCGTCTGCACGATGGCGCCACCCACCACAAACAGTCCCACCATCATGATGACCACCTGGTTGGAGAAACCCGATATGGCTTCCTGCGGGGTGAGCGTTCCAGTGAGCAGAAGGGCGACGAGGGCGCACAAGGCGACGAGGTCGGAGCGCACTTTGCCCATGGCGAAGAACACTGCCGAGAGGGCGAGGATGATGAGGGTTGCAATCATAGAATATTAGGTGAATTTGTGAAATAAGATGATAATCCACAAATTTACAAATAAAATCGCAAATGGCGTTTGGCGCGACGCCCGAAAAGCGGTCGCTGGCTCCCTAAAAGTTGTTAAACGTGGCCTTTCACACCTGCCGAGCGCCCCGCCTGCAAAGTTGGCTTTGCGATAGGTCCTCTTTCGAGGTGCGAAACGTGGCTTGTCGAGGCCCGATAGCTTACCTTCGGAGGCTCGATAGCTAAGGTATCGGGAGGCGAAAAGGCATGTTTCGTGGCGTGGCATTTGAACGGTGGAGCGTGGAAAGCGCCTTCCTGTTTGTAAGTGGCTGAATGAGAAGCGATTGCGAAAATGCGCTGAGAATCGCGTATTTGGACGCGAGTAGGGGGTTGGTGAAATAAAACAATGTAGATTCTGCTATAGATTTCACCTTTTTGTCGCAATATTTCCGTGCCCCCCTTGGCTCGTCGGCCTATAGGTCAATCGTTTCTAAGGGTGCCAGACAGGCGTAGAGCGGCACGTTGACCATCCAGTCGTGGGCTTCGTAGGGCAGCATGGAGTAGCGGAGCCCCTTCAGCTCCGGATGGTTGCCGATGAACGTCCGTAGCGATTTTGACTTGACGTTCACCTCAGCCTTTACCTCGATGGGCACCACGCGGTTGCGCCACTGTGTGAGGAAGTCGATCTCGATCGTGGAGTTGTCTGTCGCATGATAATAGAGCGATTGGCCCATGCTCTTCAGTTGGGTAAACACATAGAGCTCCGTGAAGGCGCCCTTGTATTCCGCGAACACACCGTCGCCCACAAGCATCGCCTCGGCCGACGTGTCGGCCATGGCGCCCATCAGACCCACATCGAGCATGAAGAGTTTGAAGGCGTTGAGTTCCTCATAAAACTTGAACGGTAGGCGAGGGGTGTTGACGCGCTGCACCTTATAGGCCAGACCTGCGTCGATGAGCCTCTGGATGGCCTGCTCAAACTCGGCCGCCCTGCCACTTTTCTTCACCGCCCCATAAACAAACTTCTTGTTCTCCTTGGCCAGTTGGGCGGGTATGCTGTCCCACACCATGTTGATGCGAGGCACCTCGCGCTCAGGGGCGTGCTTGGAGAAGTCGCGCCGATAGTCTTGGATGATCTGCTTTTGGATGGTGCGCACCTCTTGCAAGCCCTTTTGTTGCACATGGGCGAGCACGGCGGCGGGCATTCCGCCCACATAATAATATTGTCGCAACAAACCGATCAGTTCGGTTTCGAGCAGGCGGATGACGTTCCAGTTGCCCTTTTCGAGGAGACCAACCAACTGTGGTTTGTCCATGGCCTGCAGAAACTCGATGAAATTCATCGGGTAGAGGCGCAGTTCCTCCACCTTGCCCACCGGATACGACACGCCGCTGTGGAGTGACAACCCCAGCAGCGAGCCCGCCACGATGATGTGGATGTGGGGCGCATCCTCACAAAAAAACTTCAGGGCTTCGAGTGCCTTCGGGCAATCCTGAATCTCGTCGAGCACCACGAGGGTGTCGTTGGGGGTGATGTCGGTCTGGCTAATGGCCGAGAGCGCCATCAGCATATCAGCGGTGCTGCCGCCTTTCTCAAACACCTCGACGGCCTTGGCGTTGCGGTCGAGACTGAAGAAGGCCAGCTTCTGATATTCGTTTTTACCAAATTGCTGAAGAACATAGGTCTTCCCTACCTGTCGCGCACCGTTGAGGATCAGCGGCTTACGCCCTTCGCGATTCTTCCAAGCTAACAGTTGATTGTAGATGCTTCTATCCATGGCTCACACTTTTCCTGACGAATAATCGCCCAAAGTTTACACTTTTCCTGACGAATAATCGCCTACTTGACACACTTTTTCTGACGAATAACATGCCAAAGGTACACTTTTCCTAACGAATGGGCAAGCAAAAGCCGCATTTTCTTTTTGGGAATATGGGATGTTTTACGTTTGGGGTGATTGCATGGCCCACACTTTTGCTTCCCTTCGCGTTTCGCCATAGCCCGCCATGGCTTTGGGCGCACCCGCTGCAACCTGCTCGGAACAAACACTAACAAGAATTGAAATTTAATGATCGATCTTGGGCTTAATTTTTAATTCTTTGAAAAAAACAGCGAGAACCCTATTCCGTTCGGCAAATAATTCGTAACTTTGCATCAGGTTTTGGCGGCGCGCAACAAGGCCAATAGCGCCAAAGTCGCCAACCCATCGGCTACCTCGTAACTGAACATTTTCAATCTAACCTAAATAACATGACATTCCGCAAAACAATTCTGGGAATCGTTTTCTGTCTGTTGTCGGCTGTGGCTGTGGCAGACAATGTTTATGACATCCGTCCCGTGCCGCAGCAGCAAGAACGTCTGCAGGGCGTGGCTACGCTTGCCGGACATGTGAACGTGGTTGCAGGTGCAGGCATCGACGGCTACACCATCGACCGTGCCAAGGAGGTGCTCACCGAGCACGGACTGACGCCTGTGGTGACACGTAAGGCCAAGAAGGGCGCCAACGTGCTCTACCTCGGCGTGAACGGCAGCAAGGACCTCGCCGACCGCGAGGCACAGCGCCTGGGCCTGAAGCGCGACGTGTTCAAGCAGCCTAAGTATGACCGCCACGCGCTCACCGTGCGCCAGGAGGGCAATGCCGCTGAGGTGCTGATCCTCGGCGAGTCGACCGACGCCGTGTTCTGCGGACTGGCGTCGCTCGAGCAGATGCTCGACCAGGCACAGGGCGGAAAGCTCAGCTGCGTTGACATCTACGACTATGCCGACACGCAGTATCGTGGCGTCATCGAGGGCTACTATGGTGTGCCCTATTCTAAAGAGGTGACGGCAGACCTCTTCCGATTCATGGCACGCTACAAGATGAACACATACATGTATGGCGCCAAGAGCGACCCCTACCACTCACAATACTGGGACAAGCCTTATCCCGAGACCATCACTCCGGAGCAGCAGGAGGTGGGTATGCTCACCGAGGGCATGATGCGCCAGCTTACCGACGTGGCACACCGCACCAAGGTAAACTTCATCTGGGCCATTCACCCGGGACAGGCGTTCACCGACAAGAGCCAGGAGAATGTGCTCGACCGCATCATGGGCAAGCTGCGCCTCATGCACAAGCTCGGCGTGCGCCAGTTTGGTGTGTTCGTGGATGATGTAGGCGTGCCTTCCGACTCAGCCGTGCTGGCCCTCAACGCCAACCGTCTCACACAGTTGCAGCAGATGATCGACAAGGAGTGGAACGGTCGAAAGGCCCTCGCCGCCGACACGGTGAAGCCCCTCCACTTCGTGCCCCAGCTCTACGCCTTCTCGTGGGTCAACCGCCAGCAGGGCGAGCGCTTCTTCAACTCGCTCAGCAGCACGCCGAAGAAGGTGTGCATCTACATCACGGGCCGTGCCGTGTGGACCGTGCCCAACTCGGAGGATCCCAAGCTGGTGAGCTCATGGCTCGGTCGCGACGTGGCATGGTGGTGGAACTACCCCTGCAACGACAACGACATGAACAAGATCTTCCCGCTCGACACCTATCGCAACTTCGACGATGAGGCACACATCGACCGCCACGCTACGCTCGTGCCCGACCTCAAGGGGGTCAACACGCTCATCAGCAACCCCATGCAGCAGGGCGAGATCAGTAAGATAGCACTCTACAGCATTGCCGACTACGCTTGGCACCGTGCCGCCTTCGACAACGACGCCTCATGGATGGCATCGCTCAAGGCCATCTTCGGCGAGCGCGCCAAGGCCGCTTTCCGCCTGTTGCCCCTCACCCGCCACTACGACACCAACACCCGTCTGGCCGACTGCATCCGCCAGTGGAAGGGCAAACCCCACTGCCGCAAGGGTGTGAAGGCCCTCATCGACGAGCTCGAGAGCCTCCAGGCCGACGCCAAGACGCTGGCCGAGATGGGACAGTCGGAGAACGAGTCGGACCGTCTGCTCTGGCATGAGCTGCAACCCTACGTGGAGAAGGTGGGCGACATGTGCGCCATCGTGAAGACGCTCGTGAGTCCCGACGCCACCGACGCTCAGCGCCAGCAGGCGCGCCAGCAGGCCGCACAGCTCGACAAGAGCCCGAAGTATCAGTTCTCGGTGCTCAACGGCATGGGCAACGACATCAAGCTCTCGAAGCGTGTGGCTGAGCCCGCCGCCAAGCTGCTCCGCCCCTTCGTAGACCAACTGGTGGCCGCCGAGCGCGTTGGGGTGTGTGAGCACAACCACGAGCAGGCCGAGAAATAACCAGTTAAAAAGCATTTTATTATTACCTATTTATAATACCAATATGAATATTAAAAAAACATTCATGGCGGCTCTCTGCGCCGTCATGCTGCTGCCCGCAACGGCAGTGGCTCAGTTCAACTGGCCTTACGAGGTGAAGAATGGCGTCATTGTGACGAAGGTGCCTGAGCGCCCCGCTGGTCAGAAAGATGCGCTCAACCTCACCACTCCCAAGATCAATGTGCTCCGCGTGGGCTTCGTGGGTTTGGGCATGCGTGGTCATGAGGCCGTTCGCCGTTGGGTTTATCAGGAGGGTGTGCAGATCATGGGTCTGTGCGACCACGAGCAGGCTCGCGCCGAGGCTTCCAACGAGCAGCTGCGCCAGGCTGGTCTGCCCCCCGCAACGCTCTATAGCGGCGAGGACGGCTACAAGGCTCTCTGCGAGCGCCCTGATGTGGACCTCATCTACATCGCAGTAGACTGGGAGCACCACTTCCCCGTGGCTAAGTATGCCATGGAGCATGGCAAGCACGTGGCCATAGAGGTGCCGTCGGCCATGAACCTCGACGAGATCTGGCAGCTCATCAACCTCAGCGAGCAGAAGCGCGTGCACTGCATGATGCTCGAGAACTGCTGCTACGACTTCTTCGAGCTCAACTCATTGAACCTGGCTCAGAAGGGCCTCTTCGGTGAGGTGATCTTCGGTCAGGGCGCTTATCGCCACGACCTCGATCCTTTCTGGGATGCTTACTGGAAGCGCGACGCGAACGACAAGCTCGGATGGCGTCTCGACTATAACATGAAGTATCGTGGCGATGTTTATGCCACTCACGGCCTCGGCCCTGTGGCTCAGTGCATGAACATTCACCGTGGCGACCGTTTCACCATCCTCACTGCCATGGACACCAAGAGCTTCGCCGGTGTGAAGAAGGCTGAGAAGCGCCTCGGACATAAGGTGGACAACTTCCGCCAGGGCGACCTCACCAACACCATGATTCGCACGGAGCAGGGTAAGGTCATCCAGATCGTGCACGACGTGATGACTCCCCAGCCCTACAGCCGTATGTTCCACCTCGTGGGCACACACGGTGTGTCGAACAAGTATCCCGTGGAGGGCATCGCACTCGACAACGAGAGCCTCAAGAAGGCGGGCATCGACACCAAGACCAACTACTACAACGGTGAGGCTTTCCTCAACGACGCCGACATGAAGAAGCTCTACGCCAAGTATCAGAGCCCCATCGTCACCAAGTACACCGAGATGGCCAAGAAGGTCGGCGGTCATGGTGGTATGGACTTCATCATGGACTCGCGCTTGATCTACTGCCTCCAGCACGGTCTGCCCCTCGACATGGACGTTTACGACCTCGCTGAGTGGTGCTCGCTGGCCGAGCTCGGTTCTATCTCTATGGACAACAACTGCATTGGCGTTGAGGTTCCCGATTTCACCCGTGGCCACTGGAACGACCAGAAGGGCTACCGCCATGCTTTCGCCTCACCTGAGGAGGAGGCTGCTCAGGAGGCCGCCAACCACGAGTTTACCGTGAAGCTCAAGGCTACCGCTGAGAAGGCTTGGAAGAAGTACGACAAGAAGAACGCCAAGAACAAGAAGGTTGCTAAGAAGTAATAGCGACATAACGCGACAAACGGCCTCCGGCGCTCATGCTAATTGGCGCTGAGGTCCACGGTAAACAGCCCAAGGCCCACACTTAAGCCGTTTGTCACTGTAACGCCATCGGCGGCAGATGCCCTCCTTTCGAGGGCTCTGCCGCCGATGTGTTTTTTATACCCGATTGGCTCTTCATTCCAATCGTTTCTGCCGTATGCTGAACCACATGCACGGTGGTGTAAGAGGTCGGAAAACGAAAGTAGGAAGAAAACTATTTCGTTTTCCTCCTACTTGATTTTATAACTACTTACTTGGTATTCATACTTGTTAATCTTGCCTAAAATATGCGCTTACATCATGCAACATACCCCTTTTCCTTGTACCTTTGTATTGTATTAGAACTCGAAAACGTGATAATGGGGATGCTTCGCATGCTCGAAAACGTGATAATGGGGATGCTTCGCATGCTCGAAAACGTGATAATTAGAGTGTTTTGCGTGTTCGAAAACGTGATAAGAACTATTGTTGTTCATTATTAATGTAAGGAATAATCATGAAGAGGAAAATCTATAACGAGATGCTTCTGTGGAAGCAGAATGCTCAAGGAAAGTCTGCTTTAATGATAGATGGAGCTCGTCGAATAGGTAAAAGCTATATTGTTGAAGAATTTGCCAAGAATGAATATAAGTCATATATTTTGGTAGATTTCAATAATGCAGATGATAACTTGATAGAAATCTTTAATAAGTATCTGGGGAATTTAGATGTATTCTTCAGCTATCTTGCTTTGTATTATAATGTCACGTTATATCATCGAGATACGCTTATTGTATTTGATGAGGTTCAGCTTTATCCTAAGGCGCGTGCAGCTATTAAATATTTGGTAAAAGATGGGCGTTATGATTATATAGAGACAGGTTCTCTGGTAAGCATCAATAGGAATGTGAAAGATATTGTTATTCCGTCGGAAGAACATCGTATTAATATGTTTCCTATGGATTTTGAAGAATTTCTTTGGGCTGTAGGAGATGAGCAGCTAATGCCATTTATGCGTATGTGCTTTGAAAAGAAGCAAAAGCTTGGTCCTCTACATCGTAAGGCTATGAGCCATTTTAGGCATTATATGATAGTTGGAGGAATGCCACAAGCTGTAGCGGAATATGTAGAAACCAATGATTTTATGAAGGTCGATATGGTGAAGCGTAATATCCTTTCACTCTATAAGGCTGATATTGAGAAATATGCTGTCGGCAACGAAATTAAGGTAAAGGCTATTTTTGATGAGATACCATCTGCTTTGAGTAGGCATGAAAAGAAATTCCGCTTGGCATCAATTAGCGATAAGGCGCGTTATCGTGAATATGAATCTTCATTCTTTTGGTTAGCTGAGTCAAGAGTGGTGAATATCTGTTACAACTCTACAGCTCCAGATATTGGTTTGAGAATGAATGAGGAACGAACAACGTTGAAGTGCTATATGGCTGATACAGGTCTTTTGATAAGTCATGCTTTTAATCTTAAAACTATTATGGGAAATGAGCTTTATCTGAAATTAGCTTTAGGTAAACTTGAGGTTAATGAAGGTATGTTGGTAGAGAATGTTGTGGCGCAGATGTTAAAAGCATCAGGGCATGAATTGTTTTTCTATTCTAATAATTCTAAATATAGTGCAGAAGATAGAATGGAGATAGACTTCTTGGTTTCTAAACCTGTTATAACAAATCGCCATAACATATCCCCTATAGAAGTTAAATCTTCTAATAGCTATACGATAACATCATTAAACAAGTTGAGAACTAAGTTTGCTCCGATGCTTGCCGAATCGTATGTACTTCATCCTGCAGATGTTGAAGTTAAAGATGGAGTTGTGTATCTTCCTCTGTTTATGGCGAGTCTATTATAGATGTTGGTACCAAAAAACTCTGCAATAATCGTTCATGCAATAGTAAATCTTTTGCATGAACGATACAACAAAGGGAGGCAAATCGCAAAGAATGCGGTTTGCCTCCCTTCGGTTATGTGGTAAAGTCCCATGCCGTGTGCCTTATAGGGTTGCTGGCCGGGTTGCCTGTTGGTGTTAGCCTATCTGCCACCAGTGGCGCTTGCGTGGGCGCTCGTCGGCGGACGATTGTCCCATGCTTTCGCGCAGCAGCTGGGTGTAGGTCTTGTGGTCGTGCAGGATCTGGTAAATCTGTCCCCAGTCGGGCAGGCCGGCTATGCCTCGGTCGTCGATGAAATAGTCGGCTTTGATCTTGCGGCTGAAGTGGTTGTTCTTGTCGATCTCCTCCTCGGGGTAGTCGCGGTTCACGGCCCAAAACTCCACGCCGCGCTCGCGGCACCAGTTGATGGCCTCCTGCAGCTTGTCGCCCTCGCGCACCGTCCAGAGGATGAGCTGGTGGCGATCCTTGATGAGCATGCGCAGGGTTTCGGTGGCGAAGGGCCGCTCCGGCCCGATGGCGGGGTAGCGGTCCTCCACAATGGTTCCGTCAAAGTCGATGGCGATGGTCATGTGTTATCGTTTTGGTTGATTTCTGGTTTCCCACTCATGACCTGCGCCTTAGCGCTTCACGGATGTGTCGTTCTTGTCGCCGTAGTGGCTGTTGGCGTAATTGCCGTAGGTGCCATAGTGGCCATACGAGCCGTAAGAACCATACTTGCCATACTTGCCGTAAGCGCCATAGCGGCCGTAGCGTCCGTAGTGGCCATACTTGCCGTAGCCGTAATAGTAGCCATACTTCTTCTTCGACATGTCGATGCCGTTGATGACGATGCTCATCTTAGGCAACTTGCGCTCGTTGCTCAGGCCGTTGATCATGTCGAAGCTCTCCTTCGGCGTGTAGTCGGCGCGGCAAACGTAGACGGTGGCGTCGGCGATGCGGCCAATCTGCAGCGTATCGGTCACCAGACCCACAGGGGCGGTGTCGATGATGATGTAGTCGTAGTGCTTGCGCAGCTCCACGAAGATCTCGTCGAGGCTCTTGCGTGCCACGAGCTCAGCGGGGTTCGGCGGAATGACGCCGGCCATGAGCACATTGAGGTTGTTGTTGATGCCCGATGAGAGCGTCTGTGCCTCAATGTCCTCCCACGTGGGATGGTCCTTCACCAGGAGGCTGGTGATGCCATGCTGCTTGTCGTCGATCTCAAGCAGTTCGGCCAAGCGCGGCTTACGGATGTCGAGACCCACGAGCAGCACCTTCTTGCCCAGCAGGGCGAACGACACGGCGAGGTTGGCGGCGTTGAACGTCTTACCCTCACCCGAGGTTGACGACGTGAACATGATGACCTTCTCGTTCTCGGTCATCATAAACTGCAGGTTGGTGCGCATGGAGCGGAAGATCTCCTCCATCTGGTTGTTCTTGTTCTCGTGCACCACGATGTCGGCCTTGGTCTTGGCGGTCTCGGATGCCACGGCCACATCGGCGAGGATGGGCAGGGTGGTGAGGCGAGCCACATCGTCGTGACCTTCGATCTTATAGCGGAAGAACTGGATGAGCATCAGAACGACGGCAGGGATGGCCAGCGCTATGACGAGCGCCATGACCATGATGACCGGCTTCTTGGGGCTTACGCGGCCGCCCGAGGCGGGCTGGTCGATGAGCTTACCCTTGTCGGCCGTGGCGGCGAGCGAGATGGAGTTCTCCTCGCGCTTCTGCAGCAACATGAGGTACAGGCCCGACTTCACCTCCTGCTGGCGACCAATCTGTGTCAGCATGCGCTCCTGCTCGGGCGTCTCGCCCACCTGGCCCTGGTACTTGCCGTACTGTGAGGCCACGGAGTTGCGCTGGATGTCCATGCTGCGGCGAGCCTGGTTGAGGGCGCGCTTGATGGCGCGGTCGAGGTCGTCGAGCTGCTGTGTGAGCGGCAGAACAGAGGGCGATGTCTCGCTGGCGCTCTGCAGCAACAGGTTGCGGCGCTGCACCAGTTCGTTGTAGCTGTTGATGAGCGTGGTAGAGCTCTGGTCGGACAGTCCTACGTTAGAGGGCAGCGGCTGGTATTTGTTGGAGGGGTTGTTGATGTATGAGCGCATCTCGTCGAGCAAGGCCACCTGTGTGTTGGCCTCGGAAAGGCGCTGGGCATACTGGTCGGCGTTGGTCACGGCCTGTCCGGCGTTCATCTTCAGCTCCACCATGTTGTTGCGGCGCTTGTAGTTCTCCAGGGCGCCCTCGGTGTTGCCGAGCTCGGCGTTGATCTTCTCCAGACGACCGTTGATAAACTCCTCGGTGCGCATGGCGATCTCGTTCTTGTCCTCGTTGGCCTGGCGGTTATAGCAGATGGCCAACTGCTGCAGGTAGTCGACGGCGCGCTGCGGGTCCTCGTCCTTCAGGGTGAGCTGGGCGATGGTTGTGGTCTTGCTGGTCTGCGACACGGAGAGCGCGCCTACATATTTATATGAGGCCTGCTTGGGTGAGAGCATCACCACCTTCATCTTCGAACCGTCGACCATGGGCACCACGCTGTTGTTGGTGAAGCTCAGTATGCCGGCCTTCGTGCCGATGGTGGCGGGCAGCTGGCTGATGGTCTTGTCGATCTCGTAGGGGCCGTCGGCGGAGTTCTCGTTGACGGGAACATAGTAGGAGCCTGTGACGTGATACTTGTTGCCCATGCGCTGGATCTCGAGGCTCACGGGCGCGTTGAGGTGCTCCAGGTGAGCGGGGTCCATGTCGACGCTGATGTATTGGTCTTTGTACATTAGGTTGGCCTTCACCTTACCCACCGAATAGTAGGTGGTGTAAAGCTTGAGGTCTCTCACGGCCTGCTCGGCGAGCGAGTGCGACGTGAGGATCTCCATCTCGTTGTCGATACCGGTAGAGTTGGAGATCAGACCGAGCGTCTGCGAGTTGAGCAGGGCCGACGTGCGGTTGCTGCCCGACTGCTGGTCGTTGTCCTTGATGAGCAACTTGGCGTAGGCCTGATACACCGGTGTGGCATAGCGCAGGTAAACGAAAGCCAAGCCGAGGCAGATGATGACCGAAAGGACGAACCATTTCCAGTTGAGTACCAGCGTGCGGTAGATCAACCCAAAGTTGATGGCAGATGATTCTTCCTCTGGCGTGGCAACCTGTGCCACTTCCACGGTTTTGTTTTCTTCCATATTATTTGTTTTATCCAATTATTTGTCGTTGTTATCCTCCTTGTCGCCGCTTGTCGTCGGGGCGACAGGGTTGTGCTTACTAAGAGAAACCACCCGTCGCCCGCCAATGACTGGTGTGGGGCCGTCGGCGAGCGGTGTGGGAATGTGGGGTTAGCCCTCGTCGGCCAACCGCAGCAGGTATTGTCCGTAATTGTTCTTCGCCATGGGCTTCGCCGTTTGGCGCAGCTCCTCGCGACTGATCCATCCCTGCTTGAAGGCGATCTCCTCCAGGCAGGCCACCTTCAGGCCCTGGCGCTTCTCGATGACCTCGATGAAGGTGCTGGCCTCCGACAGGCTGTCGTGGGTGCCGGTGTCGAGCCATGCGAATCCGCGCGGCAGGGTCTTCACCTTCAGGGTGCCCTGCTGCAGGTATTCCTGGTTGACTGTGGTGATCTCAAGCTCACCGCGTGGGCTGGGCTTGATGTGGCTGGCGATGTCAACCACGCTGTTGGGGTAGAAGTAGAGTCCCACCACGGCGTAGTTGCTCTTGGGATGCTCGGGCTTCTCCTCGATGCTCAGGCAGTTGCCCTCGCTGTCAAACTCGGCCACGCCGTAGCGCTCGGGGTCGTTCACCCAATAGCCAAACACGGTGGCCTTGCCGTTCTGCTCGGCCTCGGCCACGCACTGGCGCAGCATGCCTGTGAAGCCTGATCCGTAGAAAATGTTGTCGCCCAGCACGAGACACACGCTGTCGTCGCCGATAAACTCCTTGCCGATGATGAAGGCCTGGGCCAAACCATCGGGACTGGGCTGCTCGGCATACTCGAAATGCACGCCCAGCTCATGGCCGTCGCCCAGCAGGCGGCGGAAGCCCGGCAGGTCGTAAGGCGTTGAGATGATGAGAATGTCGCGGATGCCTGCCAACATCAGGGCCGACACCGGATAGTAGATCATGGGCTTGTCGAAAATGGGGATGAGCTGCTTGCTCACGCCCTTCGTAATGGGATAAAGACGGGTTCCACTTCCCCCCGCTAATACAATTCCTTTCATTGCTTGTAAATGAGCTAAATATGGGTACCTATATTTCTTCGGCAAAGATACAATATTTAATTGGATTGTGAACCCATTTGACAGATAAAAAGATAATAAATGTTTTGTTTTCTCATCATTATGTTGTATTTTTGCACCCAACCAATCATGTACCACCAAGCAAAATAGTTTGAAAAAATATTATGGGATTATTATCTAAGATTTTCGGCTCTAAGCAGTCGGAAGCCAAGACGGGCGGCATGGAAGATTTCATGACGCTTGTGCGCGTTTACTTCCAGGCGTCGCTGGCAGCCCAATTAGGCATTACCAACATCGGTATGCTGCCCGATCTGCGCCTCTTCAAGTCGACTCTGCATATCCCCACACAGAACAATAAGTTGGGTGTGGGCGAGAAGAGCCACTGCAAGAAGATGATGAAAGAAATTTACGGAACCGACGATTCCTTCTTCAAGGAGGTGGATCAGAGCATCCGTCGCAACTGTCACCGTCTTCCCGATGTGCAGGTGTACCTGGTGCAGTTCCAAAACTTCACGCAAGACCTGATGATGCTCATCGGCAACCTGATGAAGTTTAAGCTCCGCGTGCCGTCGATCTTCAAGAAGTCGATCTACACGATGACCGAGAAGACCGTTTCCGATATCTTCAACCGCAACGACTTCAGCGACGCTGGCGTGATGAAGACCGTGCTGGGCATCCGTCAGTACAACCAGCGCCTGGGCTTCTCACAGAAGTGGGTTACCGACTTCGTTTTCCAGGTGGTGATGCTGGCCAAGAAGGAGCCGCGCCCCAAGGACGAGGACGTGGAGAAGGCCAAGGCCAAAATGTCGAAGTAAGCAGGCTGCAAGGGGTCGAGCCCTTGCGCCACCAAACCATAGGCGCTCCGCTTTGTCTTCTGCAAGGAAGACAGGGCGGAGCGCTTATCTTCCCTTTTTCTCTCGCTTTCTTCTCCTTTCTCTCGCTTTCTTCTCCTTTTCTCTTGCTTTTCCTCGCTTTCTTTCCTTTTTCGCAGCTTTTCTTCTCTTTTTCTCTTATTTTTCTCGCTTTTCCCATGATAGCCATAGGAATAAGCGGCCAAAAGCGCTATCTTTGCCAAAGAAATGTTTTGCCGCGTATTTGCGGCAACCGCTATTGCCATCAACCGCTATTGCCATCAACCCTAATAAGCCATGAACCATCCATCTGAAAGCCCTGACCGTACGCTTTGGCGCGCCACCGACAGCACGCGCCACCATCGCGAGAACCTATGGAACTATAAGGGACGGGGCTTTTACCATTTTACGCTCAATGTGGAGGGGCGCTATCCGCTGTTCGGGCGCTTGGAGGGCGACAGTGCCGAGGAGGCGCACATCGTGCTCAGCGCGTTTGGCGAGGGGGTGGCGCGGTTGTTTCGTGGCATCCCGATGCATCAGGCGCAGCGGGGATGCACCATTCGGGTGCTCGCCCTGTGTGTCATGCCCGATCACCTGCATGGGGTGTTGCGTGTGGTGGAACCGATGCCTAAGAGCGTTGGGGAGGTGATACGGGGCTTCAAGAGTGCGTGTACGTCGCTCTATAAACGGGAGTTTGCCGAGGGCGACACGGCCTTTCGACCGTTCTTCATGCGCCATCAGAGCATCTGGGAGTTTATGCACGCTGGCTATCATGAGCGCATCATGCACCGCACGGGACAGTATAAGAACATGGTGGCCTACGCACTCGATAACCCTCGGCGACTCTGGTTGAAGACGCGCCACCCCAACCTCTTCTGCATGCGCCACCAGTTGTCGCTGCGCTTCACCAACGAGGAGGGACAGATGGTGGACTGGCGGTTTCGTGCCTTGGGTAACCTGTTTCTGCTCGATGCGCCGCTGAAGCAGGAGATACAATGCTCGCGAAGCCTTGATGAGGCGCAACTGAGAGATTACCTGACCAGCAAGGAGGAACAGGCGTGTCAGGGCGCCGTCAGCGTGTCGGCGGCCATCAGCCAAGGCGAGAAGGTGGTGTGCCGGCGGTTGCGCGAGGCCCACCACCCCTTGGTCATCCTGCTGAAAGACGGGTTTCCCGCGGAGCACTCGCCCCACGAGCGGTTTTACAAGCCCGGAGGTGTGTATTTCGACGCATGCGCCGCCGGTCGCCTCTTGCTGCTGGAGCCCAACAAGCCCACCTTCGCAGATAAGGATATCAGCGCCGCCGTGTATCGGCGCTCGCCCCAGGCGCCACCCGAGAGCTTGCGCTACCAGTTCTTGGCGCTCAACCGCATAGCATGGGTTATTGCCAACGCAAAGGGCACGTGGGGGCTGTGACGGCTGGGTGGCAAGAGGCTGGGGCATGCGGTGGTGATGGCTGGGTGGTGATGGCTGGGTGGCGAGAGGCTGGGGCAAATATGCCCCAGAAATTTTTGCCACATATTTGCAGCAACTGCAAGAGGGCAACCGCAGGGCGGCAGCTGCCTTTTGCTTCCCTTGCTTTGCCTTTTGCTTCCCTTGCTTTGCCCATCGCCTCCCTTGCTTTTGCCCATCGCTTGCCTTGCTTTGCCTTTTGCTTGCCTTGCTTTTGCCCATCGCTTGCCTTGCTTTGCCTTTTGCTTGCCTTGCTTTGCCTTTTGCTTGCCTTGCTTTAGCCTTTTGCTTGTTTTGCCCATCGCTTCCCTTGCTTTTGCAAAATAATGGGTGGGAACGGGTGGTTACTCGGATATTCTTTGTACTTTTGTTGTCGAAAAAACAACAACTACAAAACGACGCTATCATGCAAACAATCAGAACCGCTATTCTTGCTCTTCTTTGCGTGTCGCCCGCCCTTGGCTGCTTGGCCCACACGCAACAATCGAAGGCTCGTTTCCAACAAGAGATTAGTAGTGCAAATGCCGGCAATCCTGCCGCTGGCCTAAGTGCCACGGGCGAAGCCGTGGCTATGAGTGGGGACATTCAGGCCGCCTCGGCTTTCTCGCCAGTCTCTGCCGCCCCTGCGTCGAAGGCTGCTCGCGAGGTGTTTAAGGTGGACAACCCCGATATGACGCTCAGTCCCTACACGGGCATGACGCGCCGCCACTGGATTGCCGCAGGCGAATACCTATTGAAGGGTGCCTTCAGTTACATCCACTGCCTCGACGACCAGATGTATTTCCCCAAGGAGTTGGAGAAGACCTATCCGCGCGACGAGGGGCAGATTCACGTGGCGAAGCTCGAGGGCTTGGCGCGCACGCTCTTCATCGCCGCTCCGCTGCTGAAGGACAACCCCTCGCTGACCCTCAACGGCATTGGCGTGGCCGATTACTACCGCCATCAGTTGGTGAACCTCACCAACCCCGACAGTCGCAGCTACATCGCCCACCGCACGGGTGGTCCCAGTCAGACGTTGCTCGAGCTGGGATCGCTCTGCATCTCGATGAAGGGAGCGCAGAGCGTGCTGTGGGATCCGCTCACCAAGGAGCAGAAGGACGCGCTGGCCTCGCTCATGCTGAGCTATGGCGAGGGCCCCACCATTGGCAGCAACTGGATGTTCTTCAACGTTTATATCCTCAGTTTCTTCAAGGACCAGGGGTATAAGGTCGATGAGGGCAAACTGGTGGGCTGGCTCAACAAACTGCTCGACCGCTACAAGGGCGAGGGCTGGTACAACGACGCCCCCGCCTACGACTATTATAGCATGTGGGCGTACCAGAGCTACGGTCCGCTGTGGGCTGAGCTGTTTGGCAAGCACCAGTATCCCGACATCGCCCGTCGTTTCATCGACAACGAGCACGACCTCGTGGCCAACTATCCCTATATGTTCGCCCGCGACGGTCGCATGAACATGTGGGGCCGCAGCATCTGCTACCGCTTCGCCGCCGTCACGCCGCTGCCGCTGCTCGAGTATGCGGGCTTCGACGATGTGGACTACGGATGGATGCGCCACATTGCCTCCGCCTCACTGCTGCAATTCCTCACCAACCCCGACTTCCTGGAGAACGGCATTCCCACGATGGGCTTCTATGGCCCGTTTGCCCCGGCCGTGCAGATCTATAGCTGCCGTGGCAGCGTCTATTGGATCGGCAAGGCGTTCCTCGGCCTGCTGTTGCCCGCCAACTCGAAGTATTGGACGGCCACAGAGAGCGAAGGCCCATGGAAGAACGCATTGAAGCCCGGCCATGTGTATAACAAGTTCCAGCCCGGATCGACCCTCCTCATCACCAACTACCCCAACTGCGGTGGCTCGGAGATGCGCTCGTGGTGCCATGAGACGGTGGCCGGCGACTGGCAGAAGTTCCGCAGCTCGGAGAACTACAACAAGTTGGCCTACAACACCGAGTTTCCCTGGATGGCCGATGGCAAGAACGGCGAGATCTCGATGAACTACGGCACGAAAAACAAGAAGGGCGAGTGGGAGGTGTTGCGCCTCTACACGTTCAAAAGCTTTGAGAAGGGCGTGTACCGCCGCGACGCGGTGCTCGAGACCGACACCGCCGTGCGCTACCAGTTGGCCGACATACCCCTTCCCGACGGCATCCTGCGTGTGGACCGCGTGTCGGTAGGCGCCCCCACCGACATCACGCTGGGCCATTACACCCTGCCGCAACCCGGCCACGACAAGTTGCCTGCCGCCGTGCGCACCGTGGGCAAGCACCAGGCCACAACCGTTACAGGCACCGACTACACGCTGGCCATGGTGCCGCTGATGGGATGGGACCAGCCCGCCGAGGTGATCTATCCCAAGGGCCTCCATCCGGTGAGCAACGTCTGTGCCCTGCCTACGTTGCGCCAGCACGTGGAGGGCACCCGCATCTTCGTGACGCTGCAACTGTGGAAGAAGGGCGCTTCGTTCACCGACCGCGAGTTGCAACCCGTGAAGGCCGTGAAGGTGAGCGAGGACCAGCGAACCGTAGTGGTGACCCTGGCCACGGGCGAGAAGAAGACCGTGAGATTCTAACCGATACGTTTGCGCCCCTTGCCTCTATAATGAGGTGAGGGGCCATGTAATAAACAGGTGCAGGGCGTGCGAATAGGCCCTCCGCCAAGAGCCAAAAACATTGCGCCCCCACGACCAGATGGCCGTGGGGGCGCTTGCTTGTTGTTCTATTGAAACCTAAAAACGGCAATCGCCTCATCGCGAGGATGAGAGCGAAGGCCGACAAACCGCCTCTCGCTGTCGCATGCAAAAATGTGCATCCACTTATCCCCCCGTGCAGTGCGACGAGGCATGTGTTTGTGTAGCGCAAATTTATAGTTTAGTTTTCATGTTGGCAAATGTTTCGACGGTTAGTTTCTTCTCTTGCCTTGAAATCGAGTTTATTTGTTGATACCCGTGCTTAAACGTCAGGGCGCTATCCCCCACCTTGTTGCCGACAAATGGAGGATAGCGCCCAGATGTTACTTCACCGCAACGACCACCGACTTGCCGGAGGCGAGACGGATGATGTTGAGGCCCTGACGGGGACTGTTGAGGCGGCGGCCCTGCAGGTCATAGTAGGCCTTGGGCTCATCCTGCAGGCGGTCGGCGTTGACAGTTTCGATGCCCGTCTTCTCGGCACCCGATACCTGCGCAGTGGGGTGGGATGGCTTCGCCGCGCCTGCTGCAATCTGCTTGAAACAAACTGAAAAGAATCCAATAGATCCTAAAAACCCACCTGTTTCGGTCTAATGACCGTTGAGGGTTGATAGAGCAGGTCGGTTGGCATTTCCCAACAAACCAAAAGACCCAAACGGCTCGGTGGTGTGAGCGGTTTGGGTCTTTTAGGATGTGGGCTTGCCGTTTGGCGCACCCTCGTTATGCCGTGTGGTTAGAACTCGCTGGTGAAGTGGAACTTGATGTGGGTGAAGTCTTGCTGGGCCATGGAGAGCACGTAGCTCGAGTCGGCGAGGAACACGTCGCGTCCCTCGATGTCCTTGGCCATGTATTGGTACTTGCGCTTCTTGAAGTTGTCGAGCTCGGCAGCGTCGTCGCTCTCAATCCAGCAAGCCTTGTAGAGATGCACGGGCTCCCAGCGGCACTTGGCGTTGTACTCGTGCTCCAGGCGATACTGGATGACCTCAAACTGCAACTGTCCGACGGTACCGATGATGCGGCGGTTGTTGAACTGGTTGACGAACATCTGCGCCACACCCTCGTTCATGAGTTGCTCGATGCCCTTCTGGAACTGCTTCGACTTCATGGGGTCGTCGTTCTCGATATACTTGAAGAGCTCGGGCGAGAACGAAGGCAGTCCGCGGAAATGCAGGTCCTCGCCCTCGGTGAGCGTGTCGCCGATCTTGAAGATGCCGTTGTCGGGCAGTCCCACGATGTCGCCGGGATAAGCCTCGTCGACTGTGCTCTTTCGCTGCGCCATGAACTGTGTGGGCGATGAGAAGCGCACGGTCTTGTCGAGTCGCACGTGCTTGTAGGGCGCGTTGCGCACAAACTTGCCTGAGCACACCTTGCAGAAGGCGATGCACGAGCGGTGGTTGGGATCGATGTTGGCTGTGATCTTGAAGATGAATCCCGTGAACTTGGGGTCGGTGGGCTCCACCATGTGCTCCTCGGCCTTGGTGGGGCGTGGGCTGGGCGCTATCTCCACGAAGCAGTTGAGCAGCTCCTGCACACCGAAGTTGTTGAGGGCCGATCCGAAGAACACGGGCGCCACCTCGGCGTTGCGGTAGCTGTCGACGCTAAACTCGGGGTAGACGCCGTCCACCAGCTCCAGGTCGTCGCGCAGGCGCTCGGCCTCTTTCTCGCCCACATGTGTGTCGAGCTCATTGCTGTTGATGTCGACCGCCACCTTCTCGGTTACGCGTTGCTTGTTGGGGGTGAAGAGGTTGAGCTGCTGCTCGAAGATGTTGTACACACCCTTGAACTTGGCACCTTGGCCGATGGGCCACGACAGTGGGCGCACATGGATCTGCAGCTCCTCCTCGAGCTCGTCGAGCAGGTCGAAGGGGTCGCGTCCCTCGCGGTCCATCTTGTTGAGGAAGATGATGACGGGTGTGTTGCGCATGCGGCACACCTCCATGAGCTTACGTGTCTGCGCCTCCACACCCTTGGCCGAGTCGACCACGATGATGGCCGAGTCGACGGCTGTGAGCGTGCGGTAGGTGTCCTCGGCGAAGTCTTGGTGCCCCGGTGTGTCGAGGATGTTCACCTTGTAGGGCTCGCCCTCCTGTCCCTCGGGCAGGTAGTCGAACTCCATGACCGACGTCGACACCGAGATGCCGCGCTGCTTCTCAATGTCCATCCAGTCGGATGTGGCGGTCTTGCGTATCTTGTTGTTCTTCACGGCTCCGGCCACCTGTATCTGTCCTCCAAAGAGCAGGAACTTCTCGGTGAGTGTGGTCTTACCGGCGTCGGGGTGTGAGATGATGGCGAATGTGCGTCGCCTTTTGATTTCGTTAGCTATGCTTGCCATGTGTGTGATGGTAGTGTGTGTTTATTGTTGCTTGAGCAGGGCTGCCACGCATTTCTTGAGGCTGTCCTCCCAGTAGGGCACGTTGGTGCCGAAGGTCTGCTTGATCTTGGTTTTGTCGAGCACGCTGTAGGCGGGGCGCTTCACGGGCGACGGGAACTCGTCGCTGTGGCAGGGCTGTATGTCGCAGGCGGTGTTTCCGGCCAGCTCGGCAATCTTCTTGGTGAAGTCGTACCATGAGGTGACGCCCTCGTTGGAGAAATGGTACACGCCCGAGTGGTTCTCAAACTTGCGGCCCTCCACGATGTCGAAGATGGCCTGTGCGAGGTCGCCGGCGTAGGTGGGCGTGCCGGTTTGGTCGAACACCACCTTGAGCTGCGGCTTGGTGGCTGTGAGCTGCATCATGGTTTTCACGAAGTTGTGGCCAAACTCCGAGTAGAGCCACGCCGTGCGTATGATGATGTGGTTGGCGCCCGATGCCTCGATGAGCTGCTCGCCGTGGAGCTTGGTCAGTCCGTAGACGCCCGTCGGTGTGCCCTTCTGCTCCTCGCGGCAGGGCGTGTTGTAGGGATCGCCTCCAAACACATAGTCGGTGCTGATGTGGACGAGCAGTCCGCCCACCTCTTTCATGGCCTGTGCGAGGTAGCCCGGCGCCGTGGCGTTGAGCGTCTCCACGATGGGTCCGGCCGTCTCCGCCTTGTCGACATTGGTCCACGCGGCACAGTTGATGATACACTGTATGTTCCCTTCGGCCACCACTCGGCGTATCTCGTCGAGGTTGGTGATGTCGAGTTTCTGGTAGCCCTCACACACGTCGGTGAAGGTGTAGCTGTCGGTTTTCGACAGCTTGCTGACCAGCTGCATCTCGTTTCCGAGCTGCCCGTTGGCTCCTGTTACAAGAATGTTCATGTCTATTGAGTGTTTTTGTGTGTCGATGGGGTGGTGCTTGGCGGCTTATTCGTCGCCAAAGTCGAGCCCCTCGGTCCGATCCTTGATGTAATAATCGCTGAGCATGCCTATGAAGGTGGTAATCTCCCTGATGGCGCTCTCGGTTTCGTCCGACACGGGTTTCTGCTGCAGGCGCAGCAGCATCACGCCGTAGAGCGCGTCGAGGCAGTTCTCTATCTCGTTGACGTCCTTGTCGCCCTTGTTGCGCAGTTCCACGATGAAGGGCAGCACCTTGTAGTATTCGGCGTTGTAGAATGGGAACTTGCCCGAGAGCATGAGTTGGTTGTGCAGGTCGGCCAGGTCTTTCACGATGATCTTGTTGATCTGCAGGTGTCCCTCCTGGCGTCGTCCCTCCTCGTTCATCATGCGTATGAGGTTTCCGAACCAGTCGGTCTCCTCGTCTTTCTGCTCATCGGTGTAGTCGAACCGGTCGATGTACTCTCGCCTGATTCTTGCCAGTGAGCAGCCGTATGCTCGTATGAGATCTTCCATCTGCCACATGTAGAGCAGATATTCGGCGATCGATTTCTTTCTTAATTCTTGTGCGATAAACATTTCTGTGTAGCTAAATGTTGGGTGTGGCTTGTGCGGAATGTGGGCTTTCGGTGTGTTGTCCCGCCCCATTCCCCACGGTCAATACTGGAAAGTGTAGAGGTTGAAGACGGTGCCGATGAGCACCACGATGGAGAAGATGATGACGAGCGATCCTATGACCTTGTTGATGATGAGGATGCCCATCTCGTTGAAGCGTGTGCCGATCTTCGAGACCACCCACGTCAGTCCGTACCACCAGAGCAGCGCTCCGGCCACGATGCTGAGGTAGCCGGCGGCCATCTCCACCGGGTGGTTGGGGATGACGAACGCAAACTGGGCGAAGGTTGCCATGAAGAGGAAGATGATGAGTGGGTTTGAGAACGTAACGAGGAACGCCGTTATGCCGTTGTGGGTGAGCGATCCCCTCTTCTTCTGCCCGTCGCGCCCCATGGACTTCATGGGGTTCGATCGCCAGCAGTAAACGCCAAACACCATGAGCATGACGCTTCCCGATATCTGCAGCCAGAACTTGTTGGTGGGGTTGGTGATGAGATCCATGACGAAGCTCATGCCGAAGCCCGTGAAGAGGGCGTAGATAAAGTCGCTCACCGAGGCTCCCACACCTGTGATAAAGCCAAACCAGCGCCCCTTTTTCAAGGTGCGCTGTATGCATAAAATGCCTACCGGGCCCATGGGCGCGGAGGCGATGATTCCGATGAGCATGCCCTTGAGGATGAGTTCAAGGAGGTCGATGTGTAATTGTAGTGGCATCATTCAGCCTGCAAAGTTACGTCTTTTTCTTGGAACGCGCAAATCTTTAGTTGGTAGATTTCCGTTGGGTAATAGATAGTTAGCCGCGTTGGCGGGTGGCCTTATTCGGTTGAGAAATCGGCCACAACCTTTCGATAGGTTCTGTAGAGGCGTGTTCGGGTAATGTAGCCCTGCAGCACGTTGTTGATGTCGACCACGGGCAGCACGCTGGCGTTGGTGGTGTCGAACTTGCGCATCACCTCGGTCATGGGCTCGTTGCGGTAGAGTATGGCTGGCAGGGGTGTCATCACCTGGCTGGCCCGCATCTTCTGGTAGAGCTCGGGCCGGAACACGATGTTGCGGATCTTCGTCAGGTCGATCTCGCCCAGCAGTCGTCCGCCCTGGTCGAGCACGGGCAGGAAGGCGCTGTCGCTGTTGCTCAGCACGCTCACCACGCGCCCCAAGGGCATGTCGGGCTTCACGCTCACCACGTCTTTCTCCACGATGGCGTCCATGCTCATCAGCGTGAGCACGCTGTGGTCGGTGTGGTGGGTGACGAGCTTTCCCTCGCGCGCCAGTCGCATGGCGTAGATGCTGTGGGGCTCGAAGATGCTGATCACCATGACGCTCACCACGCTCACGATGAGCAGTGGCACGAAGAGCTGGTAGCCGCCCGTTATCTCGGCTATGAGGAAGATGCCGGTGAGCGGTGCGTGCATCACGCCGGCCATGACGGCCGCCATTCCCAGCAGGGTGAAGTTTTTCTCAGGGATGTAAACGCCGATCTGCTCCATGTTCCACAGGCGGGCGAAGAGGAAGCCGGCGAAGCCGCCCACGAAGAGCGAGGGTGCGAACGTTCCGCCGCATCCGCCGGCGCCGTTGGTCGACGAGGTGGCCACGATCTTCGTGAGCAGCACCATGGCCACGTAGAGCGCCAGCAGGTTGGTGTGGCCGTAGAAGAGCGACCCGTCGAGCACATGGTCCCAGTCGCTCTCGGTCTTTCCGTTGAGCAGGATGACGAGGCTGTCCCATCCCTCACCATAGAGCGACGGGAAGAAGAAGATGAGCGTGCTGAGCACCAGTCCGCCCACGATGAGCTTGTGGTAGGGGTGTCGGCGCATGCGTGCGAACTGTCCCTCGCACCAGGTCATGCCGCGCATGAAGTAGAGGCTCACGAAGCCTCCGAACACGCCGAGCATCACGGTGGCGGGTATGCGCTCCACGCTCCACGCCGAGTCGAGCGTGAAGGAGAACATCGACTTGTCGCCCACGAGCAGGTAGCTCGTTACGTTGGCGGTGATGGTTGCTATGAGGATGGGCACGATCGACGACATCGTCATGTCGATCATGAGCACCTCGAGCGTGAACACCATGCCGGCAATGGGCGCCTTGTAGATGCCGGCCACGGCGGCGGCGGCTCCGCATCCCACGAGCAGCATGAGCTGTCGCTTGTCGAGCTTGAAGATTTGTCCGAGGTTGCTGCCTATGGCCGATCCCGTGAGCACGATGGGTGCCTCGGCTCCCACCGATCCGCCGAAGCCGATGGTGATGGCCGACGCCACGACCGACGTCCAGCAGTTGTGGCGCCGCAGTCGCGAGCGGTTGGTGGATATGGCGTATAGCACGCGTGTTATGCCATGCGATATGTTGTCGCGCACCACATATTTTATAAAGAGCGACGTGAGCCAGATGCCCACCACCGGGAAGAGCAGGAAGAGCACGTTGGCGGCGTCGGTTGCGAAGCCTTTCGTGAGCAGCTGCTGTATGAGGTGGATGATCCAATGGAGCAGGAAGGCTGCCACGGCTGCCAGGATGCCGACGAAGAACGCCAGCACCTGTGTGGTTTGCTTGTCTGTGAGGTTGCGTTGCCTCCAGGCTATCAGTTTTTCCAACATGGGCTTGCCTATGATGAGAGTAATGTTGTGCGCCCTCGGGGGCGCTGGGGGTTGGTTGATGTTATTTCCTGATGATGGTGACCTGTCCGTCCTGTCCGAGCTTCACGATCGAGCTTGGCTTGTGGGGCTTGTGCTCCTGTCGGCGCGCGAAGCACACATAGTCGGCCTGCTCCAGCAGTTCGGGCGCAATGTCGCAGTAGTTTTGCGCTGCGGGCTCGCCGCTGATGTTCACGCTGGTCGACACGAGCGCCTTCTGGAACCTGTAGCACAGTTCGTGCGAGAACGGCTCGCGTGTGATGCGCATGGCGATCGACCCATCGTTGGCGATGAGGTTGGGCGCGAGGTTCACGGCGCCGTCGAGAATGATGGTCATGGGGTCGACGGCGGCGTCGAGCAGGTCCCATGCCACGGGCGGCACCTGTCGCACGTAGCGTTGCAGGCGCGCGTCGCTGTCGACGAGGCAGATGAGCGCCTTCGAGTCGTCGCGCTGCTTCATTTTGTACACCTTGGCCACGGCCTCTGGGTTGGTGGCGTCGCAGCCGATGCCCCACACGGTGTCGGTGGGGTAAAGAATGATGCCGCCCTCGCGGAGCACGCGGACGGCGTTGCGAATGTCTTCTTCTTGTGTCATTGAATTGATCGTTTTAGTAATGCCGCGCCGTGCCGCAACATGCGGTCGACGGGCCTGGGCACTAAACCATAAAAGTATGGGGTCCTACGAAAGGATAACGGCAAAATTACAAATTCCTTTTCGTCCACCCAAATGTTTCAGGCAAAATATTAGGTTCGTCCGGCATTTGGAGTGATTTGAGGATCGTGTCGCTTCTAACAGCTTTGGCCACAGATTGCTTTCACAACGAATAGCTTATTTAGCCTCAGACGGCGTCGCTCGGCTCTGCCGCTTTCGTAGCGCCAGCGGAGAAAGAACAACGAATTTCCCAAATTTTCGAATTTTTCTAAATTGCGTTAGCTAAATTCGTTCAAATTGTTAATCGTAAAACGATTATATCAATTGGAGTTTCTGATTTAGGCAGGGTGGGCTTTGCTATGCATTATTGGCTTCACCTCAGCAATTCAAGCATGCTTGATTGCATTCGGTTTGAACGGGCTGAAAGCCCAATGAGCGCATAGCCCAGGGCAAGCGAAGCGACACCCTGGGTATGAATACAAACAACATACCCATTAACGCTCTGAAAGAGCAAAAGCGTAATAAATATGGCACAGTCACTGAGCAAAATCCACATAAGGATGAATGCTTTTGCCCTTCCAGGGCGCACCAATGAAAATACGATTAATACCCAGGGTGTCGCTTCGCTTGCCCTGGGCTATGCGCAACCCTGGGCTTTCAGCCCGCCTCGTTTGCCTTTTGTCGCGTCCTCATCACAGGACATGCGAATGATGATTTCTCGGTTAATGACTTCCCTACGATCAGTGGGGCTTCGCACGTCATTACCTCCCTGTGGTCAGTGGGGCTACGCCGAGTCTCGTGAGATTCCAAACGCCAGAGGCGTTTCTCTCAGTCGTCATTCGGTAGATTACCTCCCGTTGGTCGGTGGGTCTACGACAAATCTCGTGAGATTCGTGTTCTTAAAAAATCAGCGAGCGTTTCAGAGGTCGAAGCAACCATGTGTTTGTATGGATATTTGGTTAAAAAGTTGTGTGGAAAAAACGGACGAACCAGCGGACGAAAAGAGGATATTTGACCCTTTGAAAGAACGAAAACGGCGGGCTGATTTGCCGAAAGGCATCTTTCGAGTTGCGATAGCTTAGCTTTCGAGGGGCCAAAAGCCATGTTTCGTGGTGCGAAAGCTTAGCCATCGAGGCTCCATAAGGCATGTTTCGCAACAGAAATGGGGGCGGTTGGAAGGCGCAGCAACGCCCGCGGACGACAACTATCTGATTATGAACCAATTGCAAAAACGCGCGAGAATGGCGTATTTGGAGACCAATGGGAGGTCGAACAAAAAAACAGTGTAGATTGATGTGTAGTTTGTAAGGATATTACTTCCCGTTGGTCAGTGGGGCTTCGCCAAGTATTTTTTTAGAACACGAATCTCACGAGATTTGTCGTAGACCCACCGACCAACGGGAGGTAATCTATCGAATGCAGATATAAGAAACGCCCCTGGCGTTTAGAATCTCACGAATGCATATTATATGATACACCGACGGTCTTTCTCTCAGTTGTCATTCGTGAGATAATAAACACCGACGGTGTTTCCTCTCAGTCGTCATTCGTAAGATTCGTGAGATTCGTGTTCTTTCAAAATCAGCGAGTGTTTGCGTCGCTTGTGTGGCTTCGCACGGCTCTGCGTCTCGCAATTGGCGCGCAAGGGCAATGCCCTCCATAGCCCAGGGCCGCTCGGCTCTGCCGCTTGCCCAAGCAAGAACGCCCTGAGTAAATTCAAATGACCGATGGGGGTTTAACGGAAGAACCGATAAAAAGGGGCGTATCGCTTTCGTGTTTGGCTTTTTTTTAATAATTTTGCATTTGTAAAGCGGCGAACGCCGCTTGTCTTATTTTCTAATCTTTTTTCTTATCACAATGAAAGTCAACCGACTAACTGCCGTAGCGATGCTGCTGGCAACACTCCTCCTGAGTTCCATGAAGGTCAAGGCGCAAGTCAATGCGCAAGTGCTCTACGATTTCGGCAACGACCGCGAGTTTGTAACGCTCACGCTTGAGATGTTCAAGCAGGACAAATGGGGTAGCACCTACTTCTTCGTCGACCACGATTTCAACTACGACAAGATGGTGGTGGGCAGCAAGAACATCGCGCAGGGCGGCACCTACACCGAGATCTCACGCGCCCTCAACTTCTGGCAGAACACGCAGCTGAAAAACTGGAGCCTCCACGTGGAGTATAACGGTGGCATCACGAAGAACTACCCCATCAACAACGCATGGCTCTTCGGTGCCGAGTATCTGCTGCACGACAAGAGCTACCGCAACACGCTCACCCTGCAGGCGCTCTACAAGACCATCCGCGCCACCGACCAGAACGTGCCCATGCAGCTGACCGCCGTGTGGACCTGCAACGACATCTTCGGGGTGAAGGGCCTGAAGTTTGATGGCTTCGCCGACTTCTGGTGGGAGACCCACGCCGTCGACTTCAAGGAGGACGGCAGCGCCGACACCAAGCACACCGTGTTTATCACCGAGCCGCAGCTCTGGTACAACGTGGGCCAGCACTTCGGCGTCGACAACCTTAGCCTCGGTGGCGAGGTGGAGCTCACCAACAACTTCGGTTCGACAGGGGGCTTCAAGTGCCGTCCCTGCCTGGGTGTGAAGTGGGACTTCTAATATGTTAACCTCCTGATTCCTATCATCCTCATCATGTTACAGAAACTATTGGGCTTCGATCCCAAGCAGCATAACCTCAAGACGGAGATCATGGCGGGCGTAACAACGTTCCTCACCATGGCTTATATTCTCGCCGTCAATCCCAACATCTTCTCGGCGTTGGCCTCTCAGGGCATGGACACCCACGCCGTGTTCACCTCCACGGCGCTGGCAGCCATCGTGGGCACGCTCGTCATGGCGTTCTACGCCAAGAAGCCGTTTGGCCTGGCGCCAGGCATGGGTCTCAACGCCTTCTTCGTGTTCACCGTGTGCCTCACGATGGGCTACTCATGGCAGTTTGCCCTGACGGCCATCCTCATCGAGGGCATCCTCTTCATCCTCATGACGGTGACGAAGATACGCACACTCATCGTCGACGCCATTCCCGCCACCCTCAAACGGGCCATTGGCGCGGGCATCGGCCTCTTCATCGCCTTCATCGGCCTGAAGAACGCGGGCATCATCGTGCAGAACGACGCCACGTTTGTAACCATCGGCCACCTCACGGAGGGGTCGGCGCTGCTCGGCATCATCGGCCTGCTCATCACGTCGGTGCTGGTCATCAAGAACGTGCCGGGCTCACTGCTTGTGGGCATCATCGCCACGGCGCTCATCGGCATGCCGATGGGCCTCACCTCGTTTCATGGCATGGTGGATGTGCCGCCCTCGGTGGCGCCCATCTTCTGCCAGTTTGAGTTTCACAACATCCTCAGCATCGACATGGTGATCGTGGTGCTGACGTTCCTCTTCATCGATATGTTCGACACCATGGGCACGCTGGTTGGCGTGTGTACCAAGGCGGGCATGATGCGCCCCAACGGCACCATCCCCGGCCTGAACAAGGCGTTCATGGCCGATGCCGTAGCCACCGTGACGGGCGCCTGCCTGGGCGCAAGCACCACCACGACCTACGTGGAGAGTGCCGCTGGCGTGGCGCAGGGTGGCCGCACGGGCCTCACGGCGTTGTCGACGGCGCTCTGCTTCGTGGTGGCGTTGTTCTTCGCGCCGTTGTTCCTTGCCATCCCGTCGGCTGCCACGGCTCCCGTGCTCATCATCGTGGGCCTGTTCATGCTGTCGCCCATCAAAGACATCGACCTGAACGACTACGCCGAGTCGATCCCTGCCTTCATCACGATCATCATGATGCCGCTCACGTATAGCATCTCCGACGGCATTTTGTGTGGTGTCATCGCCTACGTGGCCATCAATGTGCTGTGCGGCCACTGGAAGCGCCTCAACGCCACGCTCTACGTGCTCGCCATCCTGTTCGTCATGAAGTATATCTTCATTTAACCCCAATCGGTCATTAGATTTCAATTCTTGTTGGTGTTTGTTTCGGTCAGTTGCGACATTTGCGCCCAAAGCCATAGCGGACTATGGCAAAATGCGAATGGAAGCAAGGCTCCAAAGAAACGCTGACAAGAGTTGAAAAGAATCCATAAAATGCGTGGATATGCGTCCACGAAAGGGCAAAAGCTCAGAAGCGGGCTGAAAGGGCATAAGCGCACAGAAACGCCCGGTTAAATGCGTGGATATGCGTCCCCGAAGGGGCATAAGCGCATAGAAGCGGGCTGAAAGCCCAACAAGCGCATAGCCCAGGGCAAGCGAAGCGACACCCTGGGTATTATCGTGTTATCATTGGTACGCCCTGAAAGGGCATAAGCGCACAGAAGCGGGCTGAAAGCCCAACAAGCGCATAGCCCAGGGCAAGCGAAGCGACACCCTGGGTATTATCGTGTTATCATTGGTACGCCCTGAAAGGGCATAAGCGCACAGAAGCGGGCTGAAAGCCCAACAAGCGCATAGCCCAGGGCAAGCGAAGCGACACCCTGGGTAGCCATTGGGTTTTACATGCGCCCTGAAAGGGCAAAAGCGTTAATTATCAATGCTTTTGCCCTTGCAGGGCGCGTTTGCTTGTATCAATCCGTAAACCCAGGGTGCCGCTTCGCTTGCCCTGGGCTATGTGCTCATTGGGCTTTCAGCCCGTCCATTATCGGCTGCACCTTAACCAAACAAGCCGGCGATCATCGCTGACGGCCGGCTTGCTGATTGTTATTCCGAAATAAAAATGTCGTTACTTTTATGCTGGCGGACACATCCGCCTGTAACTACCTATGTTGTTGGAATGTCGTGTCGACATTCACTGGGGGATTACTCGTCCCATTTGTCCCAGAGGTTGGTCTGGTGATCCTTAGAACCAGCCTCGAAGCTGTCCTTATCGTTGGTCTCGACACCAGTCTGCACATCGCCTGTGGTGTTCTGGATGCTTCCTGTATGCATCAAGGCTTCCTTCACTGCCACCTTAACGGCAGTGGGCTGCATATATTGCTTTTTCATGTTGATTGCTGATTAAAGAGTTCGACCTATGGATTTACTTCACTACCACCTTCTTGCCGCCTACGATGTAGAGGCCGCTGGGCAGACCCTCGGTAGAGGTGGCGCCTTGGCGCACGAGCTGTCCGTTGAGGTTGTAGATGTTGGCGTTGTGCTGCTGCGCAGCCTCGATGCCCTCGATGGCGGTCACGTCGCCGTTCACCTGGTCGACCACGCCGTTGATCTCATACTCGATGCCCTTTGAAGCCTGGCCATTGGCCGACTGCAACCATCCGCGGAAGCCCTTGGTCTTGGTCTCCACCGTGCGGTAGTACCAGAGGCCAGCCGTGCCACCCTGGTTGTTGCCGCTGAGCACGTAAGAGTTGGCGGGAATGTTGTTGTTGTTGTCGAAGCACTTCACGTAAGTACCCACAAACTGCACCTGTTGGGCTGTTCCATACTCCTCAGAGCCTTTTGTGCCCTCCACGCGAGCGCTGTAGTTAACGTCTTTCACATCATTCTTATGCTTGAAGGTCACACCCACGATGGTGTAGTAGTTCGTCACCGAGATGGTCTTGTCACCGTAAGTGAACGTCTTTGTCGGCTGTCCCGTAGGCATGCCACCGTCGGCCGTCGGCTTCACGAGATAGAGCTTGTCCTCCTCGATAGCGATGGCATCGGGGTCGTTGCGGTTGGCAGTGATCGGGTCGAAGATGATGCGCTGCGGGTGATTCTTATCGTATGCACCCTTGAACTCAGAGATGTGCACCTGGTCGCCGAAGATGCTCTTCACCTGACCCACATTGAGGTTGATGGGCAACACCAGTGAGTTCCACGTGCCAGGGTTCATGGTGCGGTGCAGGTAAACCACCGACTTCTGGAGCGTCTTGTCGTCGTCCTGTGCCTGTGCGTTGATATAAGCGCCATCGGTCTGGTCCTCATCGAGGATGAGCACGTTGGGGGGCGTACCGAGGTACTCAATCTTGAAGTTGTCGAAGCAGGTCCAAGCGTTGTCGTCGGCATCCTGAGTATCGTCGGCAGCGCTACCCACCTGGATACCGAACGAGAGCGTCTCAAATGTTGTTTTGGCTTCATTGGTCGGTGACACATACACCTTCACTGAAGCGTCGAACGTGTTAACATTGGGTGTATCGAGAAGTTTCGAAGCAGCCACATAAGTAGCGGGGCGGGTGGCAGCGTCGATCCGGTGCAAGTTGGCGATAGCAAACTTCTCGGTTGATGCCGTGGCGCCAGAGCCTGTGGTATTGTTACCCTTACCGGAAGCAGCGAAGAGGCGAGCGATACCCTTTGTGGTGGTCGTGAAGCCTACGCAGCTAATGCGATACCAACCCTCCTTAACCATGTTATCAGCCTTGATGGTCTGCACCACTGTACCACGCTTACCGTGGATGTTGGCAGTCCAAGCACCACCGTAGGGCAGTTGGAGGTTTTGACCACCACCTGTAAACGTGTCGCCTGTTTCAGGGTCAGACATTACATTGTCTTCAGTATATCCGTTACCTAAGTAGTAGGTGTAGCCCTTAGTTGTGGTGGTAGATACCTTCGTTTGGCTATCATCTCTTATGTATGTTACCTCAAGTGCGGTACCTCTATGTCCCCCAAGTTTGCAATCCATTGTGACTTCTTCCCCAAGATTCTCGGTTGTTTCGAAAGTAGAGGTATGTGTTTCACTACTCCAACTTTTTGTTCTATGCGTGCTGGTATAGGTATACGTGTACACTTTAGTAGTCTTCGGATATGCATCTTCCGGCTTACACTGCTTATTGCCTGAATAAGAGAGTGTTCCCGTAGTGGTTCCCGTGGCGGTAGCACCCGTCTTCCACGCAGAACAAGCGTTATCATTACGAGCGAAGTCGAAGTCAGACATCAAGAAGGTGGCGTTCACGGCAGCCTCATGGGCGTTGTTAACATTTCCAAAAGCAGCAAGGCGCTGATCGTGTGTTACGATGATCCATGTAGCGTAGTCGGTAGAGTCGCCATTTACCCAATCTTCAGTTGCAAGCTTGGCATATGCCTTCTGGTTTACACCGAAAGCCACCATTTTATAGGTTTTATTATACATAGAGCTACCTGAAGTTGTAGCTTTTGAAGTAAGCACATAGCCGTCACCCTGAGCAGTAGCAGTGAAAGAAGCGCCTGATTGGTCAACAAAATAGGTACCCTTATCATGCACAGAATTTACACCATCCATCAAGGTCAGCTTACCAGCTTCGTTTCCACCCTGCAACTTCACCAACGATTGAAGCGTGAAGGTACCATTGGTGTACGTCAGCGCGAACGGCACACCCTCCACGTTCATGGTAGCCTCTGTGCCCCAGCGGCCGCCCTTACCAAGAAACTGCTTGGTACCTACGTTATAAAGGTAAACGGTTTTGCCATTGGCGGCGGAAGGCGTTGTTCCTTTCCATGCAGCGATGGGCTGTACTTTCTGCGCATGGGCCGTTTGGCCAACGAATGATGCCACTACGGCGAATGTGATAAAGAGAAGTCGTTTTGCGACTTCGGTGCGCCCCAGGCAAGCTTTTACTGCCGAGGCAACTTGGGTGTGAGAAAAATTCCCCCACTCCCGATTGGTTACGAGAGTCTTAATCATAAAAAATCCCCTAAATGAATAATATTTCTAATTTCTGCTTTTTAGAAAGCCCTGCAAAGGTACTAACTTTTTTTAATCAAGGACAGGCCTTTTAAGGTTTTTTTCAACGGGGGAGACTGTCCGAAAACTATAGCCACGTAGGTTAGGTTCGTTACTAGTCGTG
>OGJV01000135.1_pt1 | contig 47837 bp, 48 predicted proteins | sample 1572271 | NCBI WGS metagenome assembly OGJV01 (sample SAMEA2582107, study PRJEB24529) | metagenome | biome: Human gut stool | place: China | collected 2011
GAGCATCTGCTTGACGTGCAGGAGGTCACAGGTTCGAGTCCTGTACCGTCCACCACATCCCCAGACCATTCGGTCTGGGGATTTTTTTGTGATGGCTGCTGTGTCACTTGTAAATCCACCGTATTTTCGTTATAATAAAATTGAAGGCAGGTGGGCACAATGATTTTGCAATATTTTGTCACAGCATCCGATACAGGCAATAAGATTCCGGTTGACATCGAAAAGTCAACTTCTGCCGACCTTGCTGCAACCAAAGAAAGCTGGCAAACTGACTGGACAAGTGAGTTCATTGGTGACCCCGCACTGGAAAAGTATACCGCCAAGACCGAAGGCGGCGAAATCGTAGCATTGGGTGCTTACCGCGAAACAGAAGCCAGTATGTTCGTGTATATTGAATACATCGAAAGTCACCCAGAAAGCAACCCTACGTTAACTGCAAAACGCAAATATCTAGATATTGGGCGCATGATGATCGCATTCGGCATCCAGCTTTCCATTGATTCCGGTAAAAATGGTGTTGTCACCTTTGAAGCCAAGACGGATGAACTCGCAAAACATTATATCCGGGATTTTGGCGCAATTCAGGTCTTTGCCAAACAGTCCGGTGGACCGATCATGTTGATGATTGCCGATAATGCGGCGCTTTCTCTTTTCAATACATATCTTTCCTGAAAGGTGGTGCTCCTATGGATATCGAAGTCAAACGAATGTCCCCTACTGCTGTTGAAATGCTTGACCAACTCAGTGCAGTCTGCAAACGGTTCGGCGTCGATTACTATGCAGCCTCCCAAAATCAGCGTGATCTGTTGGACAGCATTGCCCTGCACGAATACCAACTGAAAAAAGCACACGAGCAGGGGCTGAAACGTTCCGAAGTGCCGCCGTTTCTCGGTTTGAAGCGCTCTGACCGCAGCAACGATATGCCTGCTTAAAGGTTCGACTGCCGTTGACAATGCTCCACCACATCCCCAGACCATTCGGTCTGGGGATTTTTTGTTTGTGGTGGGTACAGTACAGGACGATTCTTGCTCTCACCGTCAGTATCATCCGCCTTGCATCCGTAGTCATTTTGTGATACAATTATCCCGACAGGAGGTGTCCCGTATGATGCAGACATTCGTTCGCCCTTCCCGTGATCTGCGCAACCATTACGCCGAAATTTCGGAGATGCTCAAAGACCATGACCATGTGATCATCACGAATCATGGCCGTGGAGAATCGGTCCTCATCAACATTGAGGACTATGCCAAATACGAAGAGTTTTTGCACCAGCGGTATGTTGCCGAGGCACTTGCCAAGGCAAAGCAGCAGGCGGCTGACCCCGACACGCAGTGGGCAGACCACGAAAACGTATGGGAGACGCTGGGCAAGCAGTATGACGTATAAGATCAAATATCTGCCCCTTGCTGTGCAGGACCTGAATGATATTGCCCGGTATTTGTCCGGTTTTTATCCGAAAACAGCCAGCCGCGTACTGAAAGAGCTGCGGGAGAAGATCACAAAATTAGGCGATACCCCGAAAATGTGCGAGGTCTACCGCCTTGACCCGGTTTATCGTAGGATGGTCGTTGACCAGTATCTGGTGTTCTACCGCGTCAACGATGAAAACAAGATCGTGGAGATTCACCGTGTGCTGCGAGGTGCTTGGGATCTGCCGCAGTATCTGGAATAAATCCAGGTTCGACTGCCTTGGACAATGCTCCACCAAATCCCCAGACCATTCGGTCTGGGGATTTTTTGTTGTCATTCGCAGCCCGGAACAGCAAGCCGGGAATTTCACTCTTATCGGGGGGTGTTCTTTCCTTGATGGGTGTGGTATACTCGGCTTAGCGCAACAAATCGGAATTGGGAGGCTCGAATCATGTGGAATGAATTAGGTATCAGCGGTGGAACCGCAATTGTTATTTTGATCGCGCTGTATTATGTTATCAAATGGGCAGTGAAAAACGGCATCAAAGAAGCTTACCGTGCTATCACGGGAGAGAAAACCAATGAAGATATCCAAAACGAAAAAGAACTGGAAGAACTCGGATCAGATTCAGAAGAGCAATAAAGCTGCACGCGTTCCCAGCAGGGTTTGGGGCTCCGCACACCCAACAAGAGCACTTCGGAAACTCGCAAGAGTTTGAGAGTCGACGCCCCTCTCCCGTCTTTAGGAAAAGGAGTTTTCATGGATATCGAAGTCAACCGTATGTTCCCTGCCGCCATTTCTCGATTTAAAACGCTCCGACCGCAGCAACGATATGCCAGTTTAAGGGTTCGGGTATTTTTTTGCACTATTGGGGCTCAATTATTTTAGGAGATTCTATGCTTGTCAAATTACGGGAATTTTTTCGAACAGCTTATAATTTTTTCAATCGCATCCGCCTGAAAAATACCGATGTCACTTTGATCGCCAGTAACTGCAATGGCTGCTGCATCCTACATGATCTCGGTTTGAAATTCAATTCACCCTTTGTAAATCTATGGGTCGAGCCTTCTGACTTTATAAAGCTCTGCAAAAACTTGAAGGATTATCTCCAATACGACCTTGTATTTATTACGCCGCCCGAATCTGAAATCACTTACCCGGTTGCTTTGCTGAATGACGTCAAGTTATATTTCCAGCATTATTCTTCCAAAGAGGAAGCCGCTCTGGCTTGGGATCGCCGAAAAAGTCGAATAAATTCTGATGCACTCTATTTCCTTTTTACAGACCGCGATGGATGCACCGAGCAAAATCTGTTGGACTTCGAGCAGTTGCCTTTGAAACACAAGGCTGTACTTTGTCACAAACCACATCCTGACATTAAATCCGCCGTTTACATCAAAGGGTTCGAAAGTGAACCATGTGTCGGAATGTGTATGCGTTATCGGAGTCGCTTTTCTATCAGAAAATACTACGACGATTTTGACTATGTTGCATGGTTCAATCAAACTTAAACAGCAAAGAACAGCGCACAAAAAACACATAAAGGAGAACCTTCACCATGGAATACAAACGTTTTGGCAATAAGATCATTGTACGCATTGACAAGGACGAGGAGATCCTCGAACAGGTCAAAGAGCTTGCCCTGAAGGAAAACATCCGCCTTGCCGCTGTGCAGGCGCTGGGCGCCACCAACAGCTTCACGGTGGGCGTATATAATGTAGCGGAGAAGAAATACTACGCCAACACCTTCAGCGGCAGCTTTGAGATCGTGTCCCTGACCGGCACCATCAACACCATGAACGGTGAATTCTACACCCACCTGCACATGAGCGCCGGAAACGACAAGGGTGAGGTGTTCGGCGGGCATCTGAACCGGGCGGTGGTCAGCGCCACCTGTGAGATGGTTGTGGACGTTCTGGACGGCACGGTAGACCGCCAATACGACCCCGTTACCGGGCTGAACCTGTTCAAGTTCTGAGCTTCTTTTCAAAAACAAGAAAGACCGCTGCGCATTATCTGCGCAGCGGCCTTTTGTTTATAGTTCTTCCCGCCGGGTGTAGGGCTCCATACCGTGGTCGGCGGGGTCGTAGGATTCCAGCACGGTGATGTAGTTTTCCTGAAAGTGGCACATCACCGTCTTTAGCATGCCGCTCAGCTGCCCCTTTACCGTGATGGTGGACAGGACAAAGTCTGCCACCAGCTGCACAGTATCCGGCTGCAATTCAAAGCACAGACCCACCGCCAGCATGGGGATGACGATCTGCTGCGCCTGCAGCGGCACCGCGCTGCCCAGCTTTTCCAGCACCGGACGACTCAGCGCCGAGGCTGCCTGTACGCAGCGCTCCACCTTTTCCTGCGGGAAGCGCCGCATCAGCTCCATGCTGCGCAGCTGCGCCACCACGGCGGCATCGTCCCGTACGATGCCCCGGGTCACCTCCGCCTCCGAGCGGGTGTTGGCGCATTGCAGCATGCAGCGCATGGCGTCCTCGTAGTCCTCGTAGTAGGTCTGACGGTCGCAGAACAGATCCAGCATGGAGCGCAGCACGGCATCGGTCTCCTCGGAGACAGCCAGCCGCCCGAAGTCTATCGGCGTGCCCTCCATCCGTGCGCTGCGGTCGTTCAGCTTCTCCAGCTCCTCCGGGATGACCGTGGAGGGCAGAAAGCGGTCGTTGCCGTTGCGGTAAAAGCCCCACGCTGCGGGCAGGATGCGGGGGATGACGTCGCCGCTGGAAACGATATTGAAGATATTGCTGGTGTCCCAGTCCTTTTTCAGCCTGCCGTCTGCCGCGTGGTTGTTGTCAAAATCCTGCTGTAATTCGGGGCAGTCTGCCGCCGTCAGAGCTGCCGGGGCGGCAAAGGTATAGACGTAGGTGTTTTTCTTTTCCAGCTGCGGCAACACGGCGGGCAGGCGCGCCGCCACAAGGTTGGTCACGCCGCCGCCCCGGCTGAACCCGCCCATCCAGAGCTTCAAAATGCCCAGCGGCTGACGCTTTTCCGATGCCTGAACATATCCGCGTATTTTTTCAACCAGCTGCCGCGCCGCCGTCACAAAGCCGGTATGGGCGCTGCCGGGCCCCGCATGAAGGTTGCCGGACCACTCGGCCCCGTAGCCGGAGCCGCGCAAAAACGCCCCGATGATGGTCACCTGTCTGCCGCCGCGCACCAGCGTTTTGCGGGCGATGGCGCAGCCCACGGTGTCCGGGGTGTCGTTCAGGCTGTGGGTATAGTTGAACAGCTGCACCTCGGTAAAGCCCAGCTTTGCAAAGGCGTCCCGGATATGGTCGGCGCGGCCGACCTCGCCCTCCATCCAATAGCGCTGGTCGCTCTCCCATGTACAATCGGCGGCTGCCGCCATGCCCAAGGTGGCCAGCGCCAGCTGGTTGTCGTACTCCGTGGCAGGGTGGTCGAACAGGCTGTCGCTGTAATAGTAGTCGTGCCGAAGGTCGGCACCGCAGCGGTCGCTGCGGTACCACAGGGTATAGTAGTCGTCTGGCACAGCCCGGCCGACTAACGCCGTAGCCGCCCCGGCCTGCGGCAGCGCCGCAGCGGGAGCCAGCGCCCCCGCCGCAAGGGTCACCGCAAGGCCCTTACAAAAATCCCGTCGTTTCATGGTTTCATCCCCTCACATCCGCCTCTGCGGCCTGTACACCGCAGGCTTTTTTATAGTATAATCCTTTTTGTCGCCGGATGCAATTTTTACTTGCGGCGGTCAATAAAAACCGGGAAGCTCCGCAGAACTTCCCGGTTGACAGATACAAAAATATCCTTTATTACAGCGAAAGATCTAGCTCGTGGCAGTATTCCACGATATGGTGGAACATCTGCTCCACGGCAGGGGCCATGGAGGCCGGGCGCTGCACGGCCAAGCCCACCACGCGGTACTCCTCCGGCTCGATGGGGTACACCTTGATGGCGGCTTTGCAGTCCCGCAGCAGCATCTGCGGCATGATGGAGATGCCCAGCCCGGCTTCCACCATGGCAATGTTGGACTGGTCGTCGATGACGTGGCAGCGGCGCTCGGTTCCGATCTTGTATTTCTTGAGGAACTGGCGCATCTCGGCGTCGGTGGCGTCGCACTGCACTACAAAGCTCTGGCCGTTCATCAGCGCCGGGGTCATCACGCCGTCCTGCGGCTCCGGCCAGTCCTGCGGCACGATGCACAGCAGCGGCTCCCGGAACAGCTCAGTGAGGTTGAACTCCTCCCGGCAGGTGGAGGACAGGAAGGCGATATCCACCTGACCGGTGCGCAGCCACTCCTTGACATCATCGTAGGTGCCCTGATATACTTCGATCTCGATCTGCGGATAATGCGCCGCAAAGCTTTTCAGCAGCCCGGGCAGCAGCGAGGCGCACACCGAGTTGAATACACCCAGCTTTACCTTGCCCTTTTCCAAACCGTTCAGGCGGGCGATGCTCTGCTTCAGCGCCTCGTCACTGTTGAGCACATCGCGGATAGAAGGATACAGGGAAGCGCCGTAACTGGTCATGGATACGCCGTTTTTACCGCGGTTGAACAGGGCAAAACCCAGCTCCTCCTCCATTACGGCAATGGCGTGACTGATAGCCGAGGGGGTCAGGTGCAGCTGCTGTGCCGCCTTGTTGAAGCTGCCCTGCCGGGCCACGGCATCAAAAATTTCGTAGGAAAAAAGCGTCATGCCCAAAGCCTCCTTCCGTCTTTACTGGTTCGGAGACGCCCGATTCTCTGTGAATCTTTTTCATCTTTCATTTGAGATAGTTCAATTATCTTCTTGATTGTACTATCCCGCGCCTTTTCTGTCAAGCATTTTACCCCGATTTTTGCACGCTCTGTGCAGATTTTGCCGCGATTTTTGCAGGAAATGCCGTCTTTCCTCCGTTATCGTTTTTATAACGTTTTTTATAACATGACCGAGGTGTTTTTTATGACCACACTATCCCCGCGCCGCAGCTTCAGCGGCACCGCTCTTAAAACCATTGCCTGCATCACCATGCTGGTGGACCACATCGGCGCGTCCTGCATCGAGGCGGGCATCCTTACGCCCGGGCTGGACGCCGGTATCCTTTCGCAGGCCACTCTTTCCGCCTACCCGCTGTACCGGCTGGACATGGTGCTGCGCTTCACCGGGCGGCTGGCCTTTCCCCTGTTCTGCTTTTTGCTGGTGGAGGGCTTTGTGCACACCCACAACGTCAAAGGCTACCTTGGGCGGCTGGTGCTGTTTGGTCTTTTGAGCGAGGTGCCCTTTGACCTTGCGTTCTTCCGCACCCCCTTTTTCCCGGGCGCGCAGAATGTTTACTGGACGCTGGCACTGGGCGTGCTGGCCATGGCGGGGCTCAAGCACTTTGAAAAGGAAAACGGCCTGCCCGGCTGGCAGGGCATCCTGTGTGCCGGGGGCTGCGCCGCGCTGGCGCTGGCTGCCAACACCGACTACAACGCCATCGGCGTGATCATCATCTGCGCGCTGTACCTCACCCGCACAAACCGCAAGCGGCAGTGCCTTGCAGGCGCGCTGCTGTTCTTGTTCGAGCTCACCGCCCCGCTGGCCTTTGTGCTGGTCTGGTTCTACAACGGACAGCGCGGCGCGTGCAGTCCGCTGCAAAAGAAAGCCTTTTACTGGTTCTACCCGGTGCACCTGCTGGTGCTGGCAGGTATTACAAACCTGCTGCTTTGAATTTACCGTTAAATAGAACAATGCCGGACAGTCTGCGGGCTGTCCGGCATTATATTTTTGGGGAAGGGGTCGTAACGAAAAACAGCAGTTGCAGCGTTGCTGCTATGGTAACTTTCTACCTGCCGTCAGCGTGCAAGGACGCTCCGCTGGGCCAGAGGCAGGGAGGGGTGTTCCGACTCCCCCCTCCCTACCTCTGGACTCCACCCACCCCGCAACGGGCCAAGGGCTGCACGCCCTTGACAATCCTAAAGAAGAAGTCGAAGCACAAAAAAGCTAGCGCTGCGCCAGTCGGCGCTATCGCTTTAACGCTTTTTTCGCTTCTCCATTAAAAGCCCCTCAGTCGCTGCGCAACAGCTCCCCCAAGGGGGAGCTGGCACGCCCGCAAGCTTTGCACTTTAGCCGGAAACTTTGCCGCCATGCCAAAGGCTCCCTCTCCGAGGGAGCTGGCAAAGCCGTCAGGTTTTGACTGAGAGAGTTCAGGCGTCTCCTTGGGGGAGCTGCCGAACGGAGTGAGGCTGAAGGGGTCACAAAAAAGGAAAATCCCCCGCAGTTTTCACGAAACTACGAGGGATTTTCTTGGCGGAGTAGGAGGGATTTGAACCCTCGCGCCGTTGTTTAGACGACCTACGCCCTTAGCAGGGGCGCCTCTTCGGCCTCTTGAGTACTACTCCAGAGCAAAGTGCATTACACTTATTCAATAAAAAATGGCGGAGAGAGTGGGATTCGAACCCACGGTACGTTGCCGTACGGCAGTTTTCAAGACTGCTTCCTTAAACCACTCGGACATCTCTCCTTGTGGACACTCGCGTTACGCCGTGTCGAATGCCTACTTACTTTACCAGATTTACGCCGTTCTGTCAAGCCCTTATGCAAATTTTTTCTTTTTTCTGTACGGCAACTGTACAACGGGCGCATTTATCACAACCTTTATTCGAAGTTTTTTTGGAATTTCTCTTTACAGAAACACCTTTTTGTTGTATAATAAAACCAACATAAACCACCCATCGGGAAAAGGAGCATCATCATGTCGTTTTCAGAGCTATTGAAGCAGTGCCGCAAAAAGCAGGGCGTCAGCCAAGCGGAGCTTGCCTCCAGACTGGGGGTCACACAGCAGGCTGTCGGCAAGTGGGAAAGCGGCAAGTCCTCCCCCGACCCCTCCACCGTGGCCCGCATTGCGGAGCTGTTGAACACCACGGCGGACTATCTGCTGGGGCTGTACCGCCCGGTCAGCAACGTTTCTGCCCCCGAGGAGCGCTTTTTCGGCAGCTACACCGAGAGCCTGATCCCGGTCATCGGCACAGTGAAGGCCGGCTACGGCGCACTGGCCTTTGAAGAGGACTACGGACAGGAGTACGCCCGGGTGAAAGACCCCGCCAACTATTTTTATCTGGTGGTGCGCGGCGACAGCATGGAGCCCCGCATTCAGGATGGCGACCTTGCGCTGGTGCACAAGCAAGACACGCTGGAAAACGGCGATCTGGGCGTTCTGATCTACGGCGACGAGGGCGAGGGCACCCTCAAGCGCTACATCCAGCGCGGCAACTGCGTGGTATTGCAGCCCTTCAACCCCGCCTACCATGAAATGGTCATCAAGGGCGAGGAGCTGAACCACCTGCACATTGCTGGCCGCGTGGTGGAGACCAAGGCCAAGTGGTAAGCTTGCTGATTTAGAATGCCCTCCGCGCTGCTCTGGGCATATTCAGCGGAAATTTTATTTTAAATTGTGCGTTTGTCGCACTCTGCGGAGTGCGACAAACGCATCTTCACGGGAAAGGGCACAGAAGGGGCTGTTTCTCTCTCCCCTATTTTCATAAAGCCATCTGCTGTTTTGCGTATGGCTTTATTTTTTGACTCTTTTTCCCGGTTTTATCCCATTTGGAGGTGCATTCTGCATGGAACAGACCCTGATGGACAAGCTGACCATTCTGGCCGACAGCGCCAAATATGACGTTGCCTGCACCTCCAGCGGGGCGTCCCGCACTGCACGCCCGGGCACGGTGGGCAGCTGCTACGCGCCGGGCTGCTGCCACGCCTTTACCGCCGATGGCCGCTGTGTCAGCCTGCTCAAGGTGCTGATGACCAACTGCTGCTCCTTCGACTGCGGCTACTGCGTCAACCGCCGCTCCAACGATATTCCCCGCGCCACCTTTGCGCCCCGGGAGCTGGCAGAGCTGACCATGGAGTTCTACCGCCGCAACTACATCGAGGGGCTGTTTTTGTCCAGCGCGGTGCTGGGCACCCCGGACTACACCACCGAGCGGATGCTGGCGGTGCTGCGGCTGCTGCGGGGCGAATACCGCTTTGGGGGCTACATCCACGCCAAGGCGATTCCGGGCACAAGCCCGGAGCTTGTGCAGCAGCTGGGGTATCTGGCCGACCGTCTGAGCGTGAACGTGGAACTGCCCAGCGAGCGCAGCCTGAACCTGCTGGCCCCGGACAAGGGGCGGCACTCCATCTTCCGCCCCATGAAGCAGATCGCGGTATCCGGCGCTGCCAGCCGGGAGGAGCTTACTCTTTACCGCCACGCGCCCAAATTCGCCCCCGCCGGGCAGAGCACCCAGATGATCGTGGGCGCTTCGCCGGAGACGGACTACCACATCTTAAAACTGACCGAGGGAATGTACCACAAATACGGTCTGAAGCGGGTGTTCTACTCCGCTTACATCCCGGTAGCCGAGGACACCCGCCTGCCCGCGCTGGACACCAAGCCGCCCCTTCTGCGGGAGCACCGGTTGTATCAGGCCGACTGGCTGCTGCGGTTCTACCAGTTCGAGGCAGACGAGATCTTAGATAAGGATAACCCCAACTTCAACCCCTATCTGGACCCCAAATGCAACTGGGCGGTGCAGCACTACGGGCTGTTCCCGGTGGACGTGAACCGCGCCCCCTTCGAGATGCTGCTGCGGGTGCCGGGCATCGGCCCCAAAAGCGCCCGGCGCATCTGGCACGCCCGCAAGCAGGCGGCGCTGGGTCTGGACGAGCTGAAACGCATGGGCGTGGTGCTCAAGCGGGCGCAGTACTTCATCACCTGCCGGGGCTTTTCCGGGGCGCACCCGGGGCGCGGCAGTGCCGGGCGGGAGCGCATTACCCGGGCGCTCATCGACCCCAACGTATTCAACGGCAGCTGCGAGCAGCTGAGCCTGTTCAGCCCGCCCGCTGTGGACAACCTCATCGGGCAGGGCGTGCCGCCCCGGGCGGCTGTCCGCATGGTAAGGGAGGAGGCCGTGCAATGTCTTGCCAAGGCGCTGTAAGCCCCAAGGGGGCGCGCAAACTGCACGATGCCGACGTGGTCTACCTGTATGACGGCAGCTTTGAGGGTTTTCTGTGCTGCGTGTACGAAAGCTTTGCCCAGCACGAACTTCCCTTTGCGGTGTGGACACCCCAGCAGGAGACCGCCACCCTCTACCCGGTCAAAGAGATTTCCACCGACCCCGCCGTTGCCCGGCGGGTGTTCGCCAGCTTTGGCAAAAAGCTGGGTGCAGAGACCGAGTACCTTGTCAGTCGGGATTTTCTCTCCGGGCAGGAGGACAAGGAGCTGCTTTTGCTCCGCTTTCTGCATCTGGCCTTTGCGCTGGGCCCGGGCACAGTCAAACGGGAGGGGCATCCGGTGGTCGCGCCCCTCTACACCATGAAAAAGAGTCTGGACTGGGAGGTAGACAAGTTTCAGGGCTTTGTGCGGTTCGAGGAGCACGACGGGATGCTGGGCGCGGTCATCCACCCCAAAAATTATATCCTCCCCCTGCTGCGCCCGCACTTCTGCGGACGCTTCCCGGAGGAGGATTTCATGATCTACGATGCCGTCCATCAGGCGGTTTTGCTGCATCAGAACCATAAAACACAGCTGCTGGAACTGGCCGCCCCGCTGGAGCTGCCGCCGCCCAGCGCGCGGGAGCAGCAGTTTCAGGCGCTGTGGACGCAGTTCTACAAAACGCTGGAAATCAAAGCGCGCCACAACGAAAAAGGCCGCATGACCCATTGCCCCAAGCGGTTCTGGGTAGATATGGTGGAGCTGCAGGGGGAGTTGTAATTATTTTTCCTGTGCTTCCAGTGCGCTTTCCACGCCCTTGAGCAGATCCTCTGCCGGGATGCCGTACAGTTTTGCCAGCGCCATCAGGTTGGAGGTGTTCGGCTCCGAGGTGCCGTTCTCCCACTTGGACACCGCCTGCCGGCTCACGCCGATAGTCTCAGCCACGAACTCCTGCGTCATCTTGCAGCGGGTGCGGTTCTCCTTGAGCATTTCGGAAAGTGACTTGCGCACGATCTTGACTTCCTCCGTGAGTTTGGGCGGCTTTTCCAGATTGCGGGCAATGCGCCAAAGCAGATAGAGTGCAGCCACGATGGCCACCGGCAGCAGCAGCCGCACGATCATCGTCGCGATGCTCACCGTCTGGAGCGCTCTGAAAAAAAGGTTGGTCATAAAATCACTTTTCATCTTCGTTTCCTCCTTTGGAAGCTTTCTCTTGTGTTTTTTGTGGCACGATTTTAGCACAAAAGCCCGGTTGCGTCCACCAACCAGAGCGCAAACTCCGGTTGCGGCGCGTATTTTTAGCCTATTCTGGCAGATAATTCACAAAAACGTTGCATCTGCATCGTTGCAACGGGCAAAACCTATGGTATACTATAAGGGATATCCGGGCAGGCATTTCTGCCCCCAACACCCCCGCTGCGGGGTCAACACAAAAGGAGTATTGTAGCGTTATGGTTCGCATTACTATGGAAGACGGCGGCATCATCGACATCGAGCTGAACGAGGAAGTTGCCCCCATCACCTGTGAGAATTTCAAAAAGCTGGTCAAGGAAGGCTTTTACAACGGCCTGACCTTCCACCGTGTCATCCCCGGCTTTATGATCCAGGGCGGCTGCCCGCTGGGCACCGGCACCGGCGGCCCGGGCTGGAACATCAAGGGCGAGTTTGCCGCTAACGGCGTGAACAACCCCCTCAAGCACACCCGCGGTGTGATCAGCATGGCCCGCAGCATGAACCCCAACAGCGCAGGCAGCCAGTTCTTCATCATGCATCAGGATGCACCCCATCTGGACGGCCAGTACGCCGCTTTCGGCAAGGTGGTTGCCGGCATGGACGTTGTGGATAAGATCGCAGCCGTCCGCACCGACTGGAACGACAAGCCCACCACCCCGGTCAAGATGAAGACCGTGGAGCTCATCGAGGGCTAATTTTAAATGCAAAATAGCGGAACACCCTGCGGGTGTTCCGCTATTTTTTAACCCTCTCAGGCGCTCCCGCGCCAGCTCCCCCGAAGGGGGAGCCAAGTCATAAAGTCCAGCACTAAAGTGTTAGGACAAAAGAGGCCGTTTCTCATTGCGTCCTTCTTTGTGAAAAGGGGATCCCGGAGCGTCCGCAGACGCTCCGGGATCCCGAAATAAAAATCAAATTCCTTGAATCATGGCCAAAGCGCACGCGGCGGCCATTTCAAATCGTTTTCAGCAGCCTTCTTTTTCAGCCAGCTTGCGGCCCATGAGCACGCCCATGACCGAAGCCATCATCAGCCCGCGCGTCCAGCCGGAGGAGTCGCCCAGACAGTGCAGACCCTGAATGTTGGTGTCAAGGTTCTCGTCCATCTTCACCTTGTTGGAGTAGAACTTCAGCTCCGGGCTGTACAGCAAGGTCTCGTTGGCGGCAAAGCCGGGCACCACCATATCCAGCATCTTGATGAACTCGATGATGTTGGTCATGGCGCGGTAGGGCATGGCAGCGGTGATATCACCGGCCACGGCGTCCTTCAACGTGGGCTTCACGTTGGACTGTGCCAGCTCCTTCTGCCATGTGCGCTTGCCGTCCAGAATATCGCCGTAGCGCTGCACCATGATGTGGCCTGCGCCCAGCATATTGGTCAGCTCACCCACCTTCTGGGCGTAGGCGATGGGCTGGTTGAAGGGCTCGGTAAAGTTGTGGGACACCAGAATGGCAAGGTTGGTGTTCGGGCTCTTCTTTTCCTTGAAGCTGTGGCCGTTGACCACCGCAAGGTCGTTGTCGTAGTTCTCCTGCGCCACAAAGCCGCCGGGGTTCTGGCAGAAGGTGCGCACCTTGTTCTTCCACGGCTTCGGGTAGCCGATGAGCTTGGACTCATACAGCACCTTGTTCACCTTTTCCATCACCTCGTTGCGGCACTCCACGCGCACGCCGATGTCCACGGTGCCGGGCTTGTGGGCGATGTGGTGCTCTGCGCAGAGCTTTTCCAGCCAGTCTGCGCCGCGCCGTCCGGTGCCGATGACCACCTCGTCCGCGTACACGGGCAGCAGGCTATCGCCGTCCTTCAGCAGCACGCCCTTGCAGCCTTCCTCTTCCAGAATGATGTTCTCGCACTCGGTATTGAAGCGCATCTCCACGCCGTTGTCTGCCAGATAGTTCTGGATGGCCAGATACAGCTCCTGTGCCTTCTCGGTACCCAGATGACGGATGGGGCAGTCCACCAGCTTCAGACCCGCATGGATGGCATTTTTGCGGATCTCCTTGATGTCCTCACCGGTGTAGATGCCTTCCACATGGGGGTCTGCGCCGAACTCCAGATAAATTTTATCGGTGTAGTCGATGAGCTCCTGCGCAAACTCTTCTCCGATGAGGGTGGGCAGGTCGCCGCCTACCTCATAAGAAAGGCTCAGCTTGCCGTCCGAAAACGCGCCCGCACCGGAAAAGCCGGTGGTGATGGCACAGGTGGGGCGGCAGTTGACGCAGTGGCCCACCTCTGCCTTGGGGCAGTGGCGCTTTTCCACCGGCTTGCCCTTTTCCACCAGCAGCATCTTCTTTTTGCTGCCGTGGCGCAGCAGCTCCACAGCGGTAAAGATGCCGGCAGGGCCCGCACCCACGATGATCAGATCGTACTTTTCCATGATATTGTTCCTTTTTCTGTTATAGATTTGCGTATTCATTCTTTGGGGAACGTGCTCGCCCTCTCCGTCACGGCTTACGCCGTGCCACCTCTCCCAAAGGGAGAGGCAAGAGCGCTACCGGAAACTTTCTCATTTAACCTAAAGCTTCAGCAACAAGCCTTAGACCTTGGCTCTCCCTCCGGGAGAGCTGGCGCGGGAGCGCCTGAGAGGGCGGAATTGCTTTCCTTACTTCCGCTCCTCCTGTTCCACGGTGGCGCTCTCGTCCACACGATCCAGTTCCACGGCGGTAGCCTCTGCATCGGTGCGGGTCACGTCCGGGGCGACAACGCCATCGCCGTTCAGGTCCTCACCGGTGATGGATTCCAGCACAGACTGGGTCTCCGGGTGCAGCTTGGCAAAGCGGCGCACCGCAAGGATGGTGTACAGGGCGCTGAGCAGGTTGATGGCACCCTCTACGATCAGGATGACGCCGATGGCCATCACCAGTGTTTCCATGGCGCCGAAGGGGTTTGCGATCAGCACCACGCCCAGCACCACGCTGAGCACCGGCAGCAGCAGAAAACCTTTCCAGCTGTCGTAGCCGCAGCGGCGCAGGTCCAAGGCGTTCTGCACCCGGCCAATGGCGTCAAAGATGACGAACAGGCCGAACACGATGGGCAGGATGCTTACCACGATATCGCTGCGCAGCAGCAGAAAAACGCCCAGTGCAAGGCAGACAAGGCCGGAGATCAGGGTAAGCTGGCTCTGGAACACCCCGCGCTCCACCACAAAGTAGCGGATCAGCTGCACCGCTGCGCAGGCCAGTACCACGCCGCCCAGCGCGTAGCAGACGATGTTCAGCGCCGTGCCAGGCTTCATGACCAGAAAAATGCCCAGCCCGACATACAGCAGGCTCATGAGGATCAGATTCCACTTCAGCTTTTTTACCATAGAGATCACGTTCCTTTCGTTTGCAGGGCCGCTGCCCGCACCCGGGTCAGTGGTACAGGGGTGCGATGGTGGTCTTGTTGATACGGGCATAGAAGGCCAGACTCATCAGGATGCTGACGACTTCCGCGATGAGGAAGGCCCACCAGACATTATTGACGCTGCCGGTCTGTGCCAGCAGCCACGCCGCCGGCAGCAGCACGAACAGCTGGCGGCAGACCGAAACGATCAGGCTGAAAACGCCGTTGCCCAGCGCCTGAAACACCGAGCTGAGCACGATGCTGACGCCTGCCAGCAGGAAATGCAGGCAGATGATGCGCATGGCCGGGATGCCGATGGCCAGCATGGCGTCACTGGCGGCAAAGATGCTCAGCACCAGCCCGGGCGCGAACTGGAACACGCAGAAGCCCGCCAGCATGATGCCCTCAGCGTAGCACACCGACAGCTTGATGGTCTTTTTCACGCGGTCCGGCCTGCGGGCACCGTAGTTGTAGCCGATGATGGGCACCATGCCGTTGTTCAGGCCGAAAATGGGCATGAACACGAAACTTTGCAGCTTGAAGTAGACGCCGAACACCGCCACCGCCGTAGCCGAGAAGGCCATCAGGATCAGGTTCATGCCAAAGGTCATCAGGCTGCCCACGCACTGCATGGCGATGCTGGGCAGACCCACGGTGTAGATGCGGCCAATGGCCTTGGCGCTGGGCCGGAAGCCCTTGAAGCTGATCTGGATATCCGGGTTTTTGCGGGTGTTGAAGTACAAGGTCATGCCTGCACCGCAGAACTGGCCGATGACGGTCGCCACCGCCGCGCCGGTGGTGCCGGACAGCGCCTGCCCGCAGTAGCCGAAGATGAAGATGGGGTCCAGAATGATGTTGACCACTGCGCCCACCAGCTGGCTGATCATGCTCAGATGGGTGCGGCCGGTGGCGGCCAGCAGCTTTTCGCCCATGGTCTGGGTGAAAATGCCCAGACTGAAGATGCAGCACACCGACAGATACCGGATGCCCTGCTGCGCGATGACGGGGTCACTGGTCTGGGCGTAGAAGTAGGGTTTCATACAGGTAAGGCCGATGACAAAAAACACCGCAAAGCTGCACAGGGAAAGGAAGATGCCGTTTTCTGCGGTGGCGTTGGCGCGGCTCTGGTTCTTTTCGCCAAGGCTCTTGCTCAGCAGGGCGTTCACGCCCACGCCGGTGCCCACGCCTACGGCGATCATGACATTCTGCAATGAAAAGGCCAGCGATACGGCGGTAAGGGCGCTCTCGCTGACATGGGACACGAACACCGAGTCCACCACGTTGTACAGCGCCTGCACCAGCATGGAGATCATCATCGGGATGCTGAGCTTCAGCAAAAGGGGGTTGATCTCCATGGTGCCCATGATGTTTTCCCGCACCTCAGCGGGTGCGGTCTGCGATTGATTTGTTTTCACGATTTCTCCTTGCCGGAAACATGGGCAGGGCGCAGAAGCGCCCTGCCCACGTTCTGTCGTTGTTTATTGGGTCTTGCCGGGGGTCACAGCGTCTTTTCCTTTGCGGCGGCTGCGTCTAAGATCATCTTTACGCAGGTCTCGCGGCCAAGGGCGGCGTTGATGGCCAGGTCGTAGTTATGGGCATCGCCCCAGCGGTTCTGGGTGTAGTAGTTGTAGTAGGCCGAGCGGTTGCGGTCGGTCTTTTCCACCTCGTCTTTGATGCCCTTTTCGTCCTTGGCTTTTACCAAGGGGTTGGTCTTGGCGTACTGCAGGCGCCACTCCTTGGGTGCATACACGAACACCCGCAGCACGTCCTTGCGCTCCCGCAGAACGTAGTCACCGCAGCGGCCAAGGATCACGCAGGGGCCTTCCTCGGCCAGCTGCTTGATGATACGGCTCTGCAGAATGAACACCTGATCGCCCAGCGGCAGCTCGTTGCCCATGGTGTACAGGCTGTACAGCAGGCTGTGGGTATGCCGTTTCTCGCTGGCGGCAACAGCCTCCTCCGACAAGCCGGAGTTCTTTGCTGCCATGGTGATCAGCTCCTTGTCGTAAAGCTTGATGCCCAGTGCATTTGCCACATCCTCTGCGATGTAGCGTCCGCCGGTGCAGTACTCACGGCCCAAAGTGATGATCGTCTTTGCCATAATGTGTTCCTCCTGTTTCATATATGCCCTGAAAAAGCTTACGGCTGTGCCGGGGCGTCCCCGGTCTGGCCATTGGCTTTGGGTTCTGTGCTTGCGGGTGCGGGCTTCGGCTTCGGCAGCCGTACCTCTGCTACCCGCATGGTGCCGGTCTGATCCACTGCATACACGCTGTAGCGCCCGCCTGCGGCCAGCAGCTCCGGCGGGAACTGTACCCCGCCGTCCTCGGTGCGGGTACAGCGCAAAAAGGTGCGGTGGGCGGTGGTGGCGTGCGCCACGCCATCGTGGGGCGCGCAGGCGATCCAGCCGGAAAAATCCTCCGGCAGGTCTGCGGGCTCTCCCCGCCGCTCAAAGTAGTAAACGCCCGGCTCGCTGCCGGCGCGCAGGTCGCAGCGCAGCCGCCGGGGACGGTCGGCCTCGGCCTCCCGCTGCTTTGGCCGCAGGGCAATGGCCTTGCCGGTAAAGTAACGCATAAAATCCACCAGCGCCATGGTGCAGTTCACTGCGCCGTTGGTATCGGCGGTGGGGTCGTTCAGCAGCACAAAATCTGCCATTACGGCGTCATCGTGGCCAAAACCGTGCAGCCCCATCCACAGCCGCACCGGGTCGCGCTGGCCGCGCACCCGCCGCTCCACCTGCACTGCCACCGAGCAGCCATCGTGGATCTGCTCCCGCAGGTCGGCAAGGTCCATCCATGCCTGCCAGCACGGGTAGCCGCAGCAGCCTGCGGCGGCCGCCGCAAAGGCGGTGTTTCCGGTGCTGCGGGTGCTGCCGTCCTCCATGGCGTAGGCCACTTCTTCCGGCAGGATATCCTCGCCCCAGCGGTTCATCAGCGCCGCCATGACCAGCGGCAGGTCCATCTCCCGCCCAAAGCTGGGGTCGTGGGCGGAAAGGCAGTATTCCGGCAGATAGAGCCGCCGGTTCAGCGGGTGGCCGTTGTGCTTTTCCCACGCAAGGGGGCGCACCGCCGCCGCCAGCAGACGCACCGCCGGGGTGACTTTATCGTTGTTGGTGGAAAGGTTCACCTGCAGCTGCACGCCGGTGCCGCCGCCCGGGGCGGCTACCGTGACGGTATCGCCCATCAAAAAGATCATGCCGTCCTCGCTCTGGCTGGTCACGCTGCACCGGGGGTAATCCGGTGCCCACTTGCCAAAGCTCATCCAGCTTGTCCACGCCCCTGCTGCGTACACCCGGCAGCGCACCTCCACCATGGTGTCCCGGGGTGCGTGGGCGTTCCAGCTGACGTTCAGGTTGCAGAAGGCCGGCATGGCAAACTCCGGGGTGGTGTAGCTGCCGTACAAAAGGCTGCGCCCGGCCACGCTGTCCAGCACCAGTGCGCCGTTTTCCAGCGCAAGGTTGTCCAGCTGCCCGCGGGAAAAGGTCTCTGTCCCCTGCAGCACAAGATTATTCCGTTGTTCCATGGGACATCGCTCCTTTCCGCAGTGTCAGCGCTTATTCTTCCGGGGTGTCGTCGTCGGCGTAGTCCTCTTTCAGGGCTGCTTCCAGCGCGGCATCCTTCATCTTGCGGATATTCTCTTCAATGTGGAACACCCGGTCAATATCACCGTACACGATCTGGCAGGACACCTCGGTGACGAACCAGAAGCCGAAGATCAGCATCAGGAAAAGCCCCAGCGGCATACACAAGATCACCACGCCCCAGAACAGCACCTGCACGATGGCGGCAGCCAGTGCGTGGGGCAGAAAGGCGATCATGCAGTTGATGCTGTTTTTCAAAGTCAGGCTCAAAGGCTGCTCCAGCAGCACCACCTGCGGCCACATATAGGCAAACAGCATCTGGAACAGCACCAGATTGAGCACCGTAGCCACCCACAGCGGGACGCCCACGTTCGTGCCGTGGTACAGCATATTGAAGCAGAAATAGACGAGGAAGATCTGCAGCGTGACCACCACGGTGTACAGCACGCCCGGCGCAAGGCTGGCTTTAAAGTTGCGCTTGAACGCCTTGCGGTAGGTCACCCACCAATAGCCCGCCTCGTCGCGCAGTGCGCGCAGGACGGTATCGTACATTCCGGCCAGCGCAGGGCCCGCCAGCAGACCGCCCACGGCGGCGCTGCCCAGCATCACCGGCAGGCTGTTCTGCAAAAAGCCGATGTACACCAGACAGATGACCGGTGCAAACCCGATGCAGGTCAGCAGGTTTGCAAGGAACATCCCGTTCATATCACGGCCCACAAGCTCAAAAAAGCGGCCGATGCCGGTCTTGCGGGGGGCGTCCTTTTCGACGCCCTTACCGGCCTTGAAATCATTGGCAGAAGGAAAAAGACCCATAGTAACTGCGGTACCTCTCTTGTGTTTTTAACCGGCACCGCAGGCGTTTTGTCTGGAAAGTGCCATTGTGCTAACTTTACAGATATAAATATACCTGTATTTTGTCAACTTTGCAAGATACAACCGGGTCTAATTGTAAAAAAATATTTATCTCTCCCTTTTTTACGCAAAATGTGCTACAATGACAATGGCATTTTTTGCAATAGGAGGAAACCATTATGAGCATTCTTCGCACCATTGCGATGTTTATTTATCTGTTCGGATACATGATCCTGCATTACGGCATCCTGCGCCGCGCCGAGCGCGCCGCAGCCGCCGGAGATACCGCCACCGTGGAGCAGATCGTGAACCAGCACATTCCCCGGTGGAGCCGGGGCATCTTAAAGGTGACCGGTGTTTCCCTGTCGGTGGAAGGGCTGGAGAACATCCCCAAAGACCGCCCCTGCGTGTTTGTGGCGAACCATCGCAGCTACTACGATATCCCTTTGCTGCTGGCCGGGCTGGAAAAGCCCCACGGCATCCTTGCCAAGGAGGAGCTGGAAAAGATCCCCCTGCTCAACCGCTGGATGAAGCTGCTGGGCTGCGTGTTCGTGCAGCGTGACGATGTGCGCGCCTCGGTGCGGGCACTGAACGATGCCACCGCCATCGTGGAGGGTGGCCGCAGCTTTGTCATCTTCCCCGAGGGCACCCGCTACAAGGGCGAAGAGGGCGGCGCAGGCGAGTTCAAGGCCGGTGCTTTCCGCATTGCCGTCAAGACAAGCGCCCCGGTGGTGCCGGTGGCTGTGACCGGTGCCCGCGCCCTGTTTGAGGCTAACGGCAACCGCTGCCGCCCGGGCAGTGTGCGCATCAAGGTCATGCCCCCCATCCAGACCGCCGGCATGAGCAAAGCCGAGCAGAAGCAGCTGCCCGATGCCGTGCGCCAGAGCATTCTGGCTGCACTGAAATAACAGCACTTTCCCGCCCGTTTCAACACACAGGAGAAGTATTCTATGGCAAGCTACCGTTACGAACGCGACATTGACCCCAAGGATCTCAAGCCCCGCAAACAGCGGCAGTACAGCCGCAGGGAGCGCTGGGCAAACTGGTGGGACTACAACCTGAAATGGGTGCTCATCTTCGGCATTGCCGGTGCGTTCGTGGCGTACTGCTTTATCGGGCAGTATTTCCTGACCACCCACCCGGATTACAACGTGGCGGTGGTCAGCCCTTACTACCTGCCCGAAGCCACCGTCACCGCCTTGCAAGAGCAGCTTGCCGCCTATGGCGAGGACTGCAACGGCGACGGCAAGGTGGTGGTAAAGCTGAACCAGTACACCATGGCCTTCAACAGTGAGGATTCGGACGCTTATCTGGATATGGCGGGCACCACCAAGCTTTCCACCGATATCCAAAGCTCCCTCAGCTCCATCTTTATCCTCTACGACCCCGCAGGCTTCCAGCAGACCACCGGCACGTTGCGGTATCTGGACGGCCATCTACCCAAGTCCGACGCCGACAGCGACTGGTGGAACATGGTCTACCGCTGGACGGACTGCCCGGTGCTGACCGGGATGGCGCTGGGCAGCTACACCTCGGACGCAGTGCAGAGCGCCAGCGGCGACAGCCAGCAGCTGCTGGCAGATTACTATATCGGCATCCGGGGCGCATGGCTGAAGGAATCCGCTTCCCTGCTGGAAAACAGCGAGACCCTTTGGGCAAACCTGACCGCCGGGGCTGTTTCCACCGCCGGGGAGGGGCACTAAAGATGCGCTTCCGCATCAAAGCCGGCGGCCCCGCCGCACGGTTCACCTTTGACCGCACCCCAAAGCCCCAGCCGCCCGCGCCGCCCGGTCCCCGCGCCGCAGACCTTGATAACCCCTATGGGCGCTATTATGGTAAAGCCCGCAGCTGGGAGGATATTTTAAAAAACAAAAACAGCGATTGAGAGGCTCTCCGGTCGTCGCCGCAGGCGACGACCGGAGAGCCTCTGTTTTCTATTTTCGTCTTTTTACCCATGACTGATTTGAAATTTTCTCCACCCTCAAATGGAGGGCGGTTTGTTGTTTCTCTGTCCCGGTTATGGTATACTTACTAGGTATCCCCGCAAAAACCGACCAAAAAGGATGTGACCCCCATGGACGCACTGGAACAAGCCCGTGCCGAGATCGACACGGTGGATGCGCAGCTGGCTGCGCTGTTCGAGCGCCGGATGGCTGCCGTTTTGCAGGTGGCCGAATATAAGCGGGCGCACGGCCTGCCCATCTACGATGCCGCCCGGGAGGCCGCCGTGCTGGAAAAGGCCGCAGCGCGCATCCAACAGCCTGCGCTGCGCCCTTACTATAAAGACCACGTCCAGCACATGATGGACATCGCCAAGCAGTACGAAGCCGCTGTGCTGGGGCAAAACCGCGCCGCCTATCAGGGGGTGGAAGGGGCGTTTGCCCACATCGCCCTCAAAGCGCTGTTCCCCCACGCCGAAGCCGTGAGTTATTCCACGTGGGACGAGGTATTCGAGGCCGTGGCCTCGGGCGAAGCCGCCCACGGCGTAGTGCCCTTCGAAAACAGCCACGCCGGGGACGTTTCCGCCGTGCTGGACCTGTGCTACAACCACCCGGAGCTGTGGGTGGTGGACGTGTACGACCTGCCCATCTCCCAGAACCTTCTGGTGCTGCCGGGTACCCAGCTTTCCCAGCTGCGCACCGTGTACAGCCACCAGCAGGCCATTGCCCAGAGCGAGACCTTTTTAAAGCAGTTCCGTCTGCCCGCCACCGCCATGGCGAACACCGCTATGGCTGCAAAGTTCGTGGCGGAAAGCAAAGACCCGACAAAGGCCGCCATTGCCAGCGCCGAGACTGCCGCCCTGTACGGTCTGGAGATCCTTGTTCCCAACATCAACACCGACGGCGACAACACCACCCGGTTCATCGTGCTCAGCCGCGAAAAGCCCACGGCGGGCAACCGGTTCTCCCTGCTGTTCACGGTGGACAACAAACCCGGCAAGCTGGCCGAGGTGATCCAGATCATCGGTGCAAGCGGCTTTAATATGGAGTCCATCAAGAGCCGTCCCATGCCGCACGTCCCCTTTGAATATTATTTTTATGTAGAGCTGGTGGGCGATGCCGCCGCCGGCGAGACCGCCGCGCTGCTGCGCGAGCTTGACCGCACCTGCCGGACGGTGCGGCTGTTAGGAGTGTATACAAAATGAGTGATTTTATCGGAACCAAGCTGACCATGAATCTGGGCGAGCGCAGCTACGACATCATCGTCAAGCGCGGCTCGCTGGAAAACCTGTACCAGTTCGCCCGGCTGGACCGCCGGGTGGCGGTGGTCACCGACAGCGGTGTGCCCGCGCAGTACGCCCAGATGGTAGCCGACCAGTGCAAGGATGCCACCATCATCACCGTGCCGCAGGGCGAGGCCAGCAAGAGCTTTAAAATTCTGGAGACCGTGCTGCGGCAGATGCTGGACTTCGGCATGGGCCGGGGCGACCTTGTGGTAGCCGTGGGCGGCGGCGTGGTGGGCGACCTTGCCGGTTTTGCCGCTTCCATTTATATGCGCGGCATCGACTTTATCAACTGCCCCACCACCACCCTTTCCATGATCGATTCCTCCATTGGCGGCAAGACCGCCGTGGATCTGGGCGACACCAAGAACATCGTGGGTGCCTTCTGGCAGCCCAAGCTGGTCATCGTGGACCCGGACACCCTGTCCACCCTGCCCCGCCGCCACTTCATCAACGGTCTGGCCGAGGCGGTCAAGGCCGGTCTGCTGGCTGACCCGGAGCTGTTCTCCATCTTTGAAAAGGAGGACGTGGACGACCGCATCGGTGACATCATCTGCCGCAGCCTGCGCTTTAAAAAGAGCATCGTAGAGCAGGACGAGACCGAGCAGGGTATGCGCAAGGCGCTGAACTTCGGCCACACCATCGGCCACGGCATCGAGGCCGTAAAGGGCATCAAGGGACGCCGCACCACCGGCCTGTTCCACGGCGAGTGCGTGGCGCTGGGTATGCTGCCCATGATCGAATCCAAAGCGCTGCAAAAGCGGGTGCGCGGCGTGTACCGCCGCTTAGGCCTGCCCACCCGCACCGCCTACGATAAGGAAAAGGTACTGGCCGAGATGCTGCACGACAAAAAAGCGCAGGGCGGGCAGATCACCATCATCAAGGTGCCCGGCCTTGGCTGCTGGCGCGCCGAGACCATCCCTGTGGAGGGGCTGCGCCCGCTGCTGGGCATGGAGGACTGACCCATGAAAAATACCTTTGGCAGCGACCTTTCGCTGACCATCTTCGGCGAGAGTCACGGCCGCGCCGTGGGCGCAGTGCTGGACGGCATGGCCGCCGGTGTGCCGGTGGACGAGAGCTTTCTCGCCGCCTGCATGGACAAGCGCCGCGCCCGGGGCGACGGCCTTTCCACCCCCCGGGTGGAGGCAGACGTGGTGCAGCTGCTGTCCGGTGTGGTGAACGGTCACACCACCGGCACCGCCATTGCCCTGATGATCGAAAACCAGAACACCCGCAGCGGCGACTACGCCAAAACCGCCGACCTTCTGCGTCCCGGTCATGCGGACTTTACCGCCTACGCCAAGTACCACGGCTTTCAGGATGCCCGGGGCGGCGGGCACTTCTCCGGCCGGGTGACTGCCGCTTTGGTGGCAGGCGGCAGCATCGTGCTTGCTGCCTTGCAGCGGGCGGGCATTGATATCACCACCCACATTGCCCGGTGCGCGGATATTGCCGATACTCCCTTTGCGCTGGACGACCCTGCTGCTCTTGCGGCACAGGTGGGGACGCTTGCCAGCAAAGCCGAGGGCTTTGCGGTGCTGGACGCCGCCGTGGAGGAGCCCATGAAAGCCGCCATCCGCGCCGCCGGTGCCGAGGGCGACAGCGTGGGCGGTGTGCTGGAAACTGCCATTCTCGGTCTGCCCGCCGGTATCGGCGAACCCTATTTTGACAGCGTGGAGAGTGAGATCGCCCACTTGGCCTTTTCCATCCCGGCGGTCAAGGGCATCGAGTTCGGCACCGGCTTCGGCTTTGCCGGGCTGCACGGCTCGGAGGCGAACGACGCCTTCCGCATGACGGCAGAGGGCGCGGTGGTCACCGCCACCAACCACAACGCGGGCATCAACGGCGGCATCGCCAACGGTATGCCGGTGGTGTTCCGCACCGCCGTCAAGCCCACCCCCAGCATCTACAAGCAGCAGGACACAGTGGACTACATCTCCAAAAAGGACGCACAGCTGTCCATTCAGGGACGGCACGACCCCTGCATCGTGCCCCGGGCCGCTATCGTGCAGACCTGCGCCGCCGCCCTTGCGGTGGGCGATCTGCTCACCGCCCGGTACGGTGCCCGGTGGATGACCGACCCCACCGGCTACCGGAAGGAGGACTGAGATGGAATACGGACTGATCGGCAGCAAGCTGGGACACTCCTACTCCAAGACCATCCATGAGCTGCTCTGCGGCTACAGCTACGAGCTGTGCCCCCTGCCCACCGAAGCAGACGCCCGCGCCTTTTTGCAGCGGCGGCAGTTCAAGGCCATCAACGTGACCATCCCCTATAAAAAACTGGTGATGGAGTACTGCTCCTTCATTGACCCCCGCGCCCGCGCCATCGGCGCAGTGAATACGGTGGTGAATAAAAACGGCCTGCTCTACGGCTACAACACCGATTATCTGGGCTTTGCCCACCTGTGCGAAGCCCACGGCGTGGAGCTTGCGGGCAAGACCGTGCTCATCTTAGGCACCGGCGGCACCCACAACACTACCCGCGCGGTGGCGCTGGACAAAGGCGCTGCCAAGGTGCTGACCGTCAGCCGCACCCCCGACCCGGAAAAGGGAGAGCTGAGCTACGCCGAAGCCGTGCGCAGCGGCGCACAGGTGGTGTTCAACACCACCCCCGCCGGGATGTACCCCAACGTGGGCGTGTGCAGTCTGGACGTCGCCGCCATGCCCGGGCTGGAAGCCGTGGTGGACGTAGTATATAACCCCAACAAGACCGAACTCATCCTCCGCGCCGAGGACGCCGGTGTGCCGGTAGCCGTAGGCGGGCTGGAGATGCTGGTGGCACAGGCGGTGTATGCCGCCGAATACTTCCTTGGCCGCAAGTTCGGGGACGCCCCGGGCGAGGTGCGGCGCATTACCGCCGCGCTGCGCCGCGAGACGCTGAACATCGCCCTTGTGGGCATGCCCTCCTGCGGCAAATCCACCCTTGGCCGCCTGCTGGCAAAGCAGCTGGGCAGACCCCTTGTGGATCTGGACGAGGAGATCGTCAAGGCAGACGGGCGCAGCATCCCGGATATCTTTGCCGCCGAGGGCGAAGCGGGCTTCCGGGCAAAGGAAGCCGCGCAGATCGCCCGTTTCGGCAAGGAAAAGGGGCTTGTGCTCTCCTGCGGCGGCGGCGCGGTGAAGCGGGCAGAGAATGTCCGCGCCCTGCGGCAGAACGGCGTGGTGCTGTTCATCGACCGGCCGGTGGAGGCGCTGGCTGTGGGCGGCAACCGTCCACTTTCCTCCAGCGCTGAGGCGCTGCGCACCATGGAAGCTCAGCGCCGCCCGCTGTACCTTGCCGCCGCAGATGCGGTGATTTCTAACACCGGCACGCTGGCCCAGACGCTGGCAGCTGCACAGGAGGCACTGGATGAAATTTTTGATTCTTAACGGGCCAAACATCAATCTGGCGCGCTGGTCTGAGCCAGGCGTGCCGGGCGAAGTGGACTACACCGGCCTGATGGACTATGTGCAGGCGGGCTGCGACCAGCTTGGCATCGAAACGGACATCTGCCAGTCCAACCACGAGGGCGACCTCATCGACGAGATCCAGTCCGCCCCCGGGCGGGTGGACGGCATCGTGCTGAACCCGGGCGGCTACGCCCATTACAGCGTGGCCATTCTGGACGCGCTGCGGCTGTGTGGCGTGCCCGCCGTAGAGGTGATGCTGGACGCCCCGGACGAGCGCGAGCCCTTCCGCAAAACGGACGTGGTGTCCTTTGGCTGTCAGGGACATTTTATCGGCGAAGGCCCGCAGGGCTATCTGCACGCCTGCATCTGGCTGGCGCAGCTGCTGCGCACCGACGGCTCTACTAAGGCGCATATCGTGATGTAAAGAACAAACAGGAAAGGAACAACTTCCCATGATCATCTCCACCAAAAAAGGCACTCCCAAAGAGGAGCTGGAAAAGATCGTTGATAAATTCGAAAAGCAGGGTCTGGACGTGACCCTGATCACCGGCAAGGACTACAATGTGTTCGGTCTGGTGGGCGATACCACCAAGATCGACGAGCGGGACGTGCTGGCAAACCCGTGGATCGACAACGTCACCCGCGTGTCCGCGCCCTATAAGCGCGCAAACCGCCTGTTCCACCCCGCAGACTCGGTCATCGACTGCGGCGGCGTGAAGATCGGCAGCAAGGAAAAGATTGCCGTTATGGCGGGCCCGTGCAGCATCGAGAACGCCGAGCAGGCTCTGCGCATCGCGCAGGGGGTCAAGGCGGGCGGCGCGGCACTGTTCCGCGGCGGTGCCTACAAGCCCCGCACCTCTCCCTACGCCTTTCAGGGTCTGGAGACCGAGGGCATCTTGGATATGGTAAAGGCACGCGAAGCCACCGGTCTGCCCATCGTGTCCGAGCTGATGAGCGAGGACCGCATCCCGGAGTTTGAGGAGTATGTGGACGTGGTGCAGATCGGCGCACGCAATATGCAGAACTTCCAGCTGCTCAAGGCCGTGGGCAAAATGCACAAGCCCGTGCTGCTCAAGCGCGGCCTGTGCAACACCATCGAGGAGTGGATCATGAGCGCCGAGTACATCATGGCCGGCGGCAACGAGCAGGTCATCTTCTGCGAGCGCGGCATCCGCACCTTTGAAAAGTACACCCGCAACACGCTGGATCTTTCCGCTGTGCCCATCATCCACGAAAAGACCCATCTGCCCATCGTGGTAGACCCCAGCCACGCCACCGGCAAGGCCAATCTGGTGGAGCCTATGATGATCGCCGCCGTGGCCGCCGGTGCGGACGGTCTGGAGGTAGAGGTGCACTACGACCCCCAGCACGCATGGAGCGACGGCGCACAGTGCCTAACCCCGGACGCCTTTGCACAGGCCATGGCAAAGTGCCGTCAGGTGGCTTGGGCCATCGGCCGGGAGATGTAAACCGTCGTTTACCCCCTCAGGCGCTGGCGCGCCAGCTCCCCCAAGGGGACGCCTGAAACGCGCGCTGCCCGGGGGAAATCTTCAAAAGGATAACACCGCTATGCTTGTAACCATCAGACCTGCCCCCGGCGGCATCGGGGGCGTGATCGCCGCGCCGCCCAGCAAAAGCATGGCGCACCGCGCCGTGCTGTGCGCCGCGCTGGCCGTGGGACGCTCCCATATCACCCATCTGGAATTCAGCAAGGACATCTCTGCCACCCTGTCCGCTGCCGCACAGCTGTGCGCCGCTGTGGACACCGGCGCGGACGATGCCACTGTGCAGGGGCTTGGGCATTTCCTGCCCCTGACCGCCCCGGTGGACTGCTGCGAAAGCGGCAGCACCCTGCGGTTTTTGATCCCCATCGCCAGCCTGACCGGCCAGCCGGTCACCTTTACCGGGCGCGGGCGGCTGATGGAGCGCCCGCAATCCGTATACGAAACGTTATATCGCGAGCAGAATCTACGGTTTGAGCAGTCCCCAGCCGGGCTGACCGTGGAGGGTGCGCTGACCCCCGGGGACTACCGGCTGGCGGGCAATGTGTCCAGCCAGTTCATCAGCGGGCTGCTGTTCGCGCTGCCGCTGCTGCCCGGGGACAGCCAGCTGCACCTTATCCCCCCGGTGGAGAGCCGCAGCTACATCGACATGACCCGCGCCGTACAGGCCGCCTTTGGGGTGCACAGCCGCTGGCTGGACGCAACCACCCTGCTGCTGCCCGGCGGGCAGCAGTACCGCCCCTGCGATTACAACGTGGAGGGCGATTACAGTCAGGCCGCTTTCCCGGCGGTGCTGGGCGCAGTGTGCGGCGGGGTGACCATCACCGGCCTTGCACCGGACACCCTGCAGGGCGATGCCGCCATTCTGGACATCCTGCGCCGGTGCGGCGCGGTGTTCGCCCGCACGGGTGACAGTGTCACCTTTGCAAAAGCACCCCTGCACGGGGTGGACATCGACCTTGCGGATTGCCCCGACCTTGGCCCCGTGCTGATGGTGCTGGGCCTGCTTTGCGAGGGCACCACCGTCATCCGCAACGCCCAGCGGCTGCGCCTGAAGGAGAGCGACCGCATCGCGGCTATGGAGGCTGAGCTGCGCGCCTGCGGCGGCGTACTGGAAAGCGACGGCGGCACCATCACGGTGCACGGCTGTGCGGAGCGTCTGCACGCCCCTGCCGCGCCCCTGCACGGCCACAACGATCACCGGGTTGTCATGAGCCTTGCGGTGCTGGCTGCCGCCGCCGGGCTGCCCCTGACCGTAGACGATGCCGAAGCCATCCAGAAGAGCTGGCCCGGCTTTTTTGCAGATGCAGCGCCGCTTGGCGTGGAGGTAGAAGATGCTTGATAAAACAAAACGTTATCTCGTAGTAGGTCTGGGTCTGCTGGGCGGCAAGTACGCGCTGGAGCTGACCCGCGCCGGCTTCCATGTGGACGGCATCAACCGCAGCGAGGGCCATTTGCAGTACGCACTGGAGCACGGCTATATCGCCGACGGCAAGACCCACGATTTTGAGGACCTTGTCCGGCAGGCCGACCATATCATCTTTGGCCTGTACCCCACCGCGCTGCTGGACTGGTTCCGAACCTACGGTTCCCTGCTCAAGCCCGGGTGCATCTTTACGGATGTTTCCGGCGTCAAGACCGGCCTTGTGGAGCCGGTGCAGGCCCTGTGCCCGGCGGGGGTGGAGTTCATCGCCAGCCACCCCATGGCAGGCCGCGAGACCTCCAGCGTGGAGCACGCCGCCGAGGTGAATTTTGCCCCGGCAAACTTCATCATCACCCCCACCGAGAAGAACACCCCGGCGGGCATCCAGTGGGCAAAGGAGCTTGCCCAGGTGCTGGGCTTCAAGCACATCTGCACCCTGACGGTGCAGGAGCACGACCGGATGATCGGCTATGTCAGCCAGCTGTGCCACGCCATTGCCGTAAGCCTGATGTGCGCCAACGACAACACCTCGCTGTGCGAGTACACCGGCGACTCCTTCCGCGATCTGACCCGCATTGCACGCATCAACGATAAAATGTGGGCAGAACTGTTTTTGTGGAACAAGCAGAACCTGATCAGCGAGATCGACCAGTTCGATTCTGCTTTGCAGGAGATGCGCGCCGCCCTTGTGGCGGATGACCGGGACAAGCTGGAACAGATGTTCCGCCTTTCCACCCAGCGCCGCGCCGCCTTTGACAAAAAGCTGCCGGAATAAACCGTGACGGAGGTATTGCCCCATGCCCAAGCAGGAAGGACAGAAATCCAAGCTGGTAACGCTGCTGCGCATCCTTGAGCAGCGCACCGACGAGACCCACCGCCTGAACGTGCCCCAGCTGGTGCAGCTGCTGGAAAATCAGGGCATTCTGGCCGAGCGCAAGAGCATTTACAGCGACATTGACACCTTGCGCAGTCTGGGCTACGACATCCAGCTGCAGCGCGGGCGCGGCGGCGGGTACTGGATGGCCAGCCGCGCATTCGAGCTTTCGGAGCTGAAGCTGCTGGTGGATGCGGTACAGTCCAGCAGTGTCATCTCGGCGCGCACCAGCAAGCGCATCATCCACAAGCTGGAAACCCTCTGCTCCGACTACGAGGGCACCCAGTTGCAGCGTCAGGTGTATGTGGACGGACGCCCCAAGACCGACAGCCAGACCCTTTTGTACAGCATCGATGCGCTGCACACCGCCATCAACCGGGGGTGTCTGGTGCAGTTCCGCTACAAGGGCAGCAGCGCTGTGCGCACCGTAAGCCCGTGGCAGTTGGCGTGGGAAAACGGCTGCTATTACCTGATCGCCTATCAGGACGAAAAAGCGCCCCCGGTGCGCCACTACCGGGTGGACCGGATGTCCGGGGTGCTGGTGCTGGACGAGCCGCGCCGGGGCAAGGAGTTCTTCCGCACCTTCGACCTGCCCGCCTACCTGCGCAAGCACTTCAATATGTTCGGCGGCACCGAGTACCGGGTCACCCTGCGGTGCGCTGCCGACCTTGAGCCGGTCATGCGGGAGCGCTTTGGCCGGGAGCCGGTGTTCTGCCCGGAGGAGGACGGCCACTTCCACTTTGACGTGCCCATCTGTGTCAGCCAGCAGTTTTTCGGCTGGGTGTGCGGCTTTGGCGGCAAGGTAGAGGTCACCGCCCCTGCCGCCGTCCGCGCCCAGCTGCACGAGATGGTGCAGGGGCTGGCAGAGCAGCATGAATAAACAGAAAGGGTTCCAGAAACGCCTGCGGGCGTTTCTGGAACCCTTTTTTCCTAATAATTTTTCCTTATTCCTCAAATTCCAGATCGCTGGGCTGGATGAGGTCAAGGGGAGCGGCGGGCTCGGCGATAAGGCGGCGGCTCTGGTTGAAGATGGCCTTTTCCAGCGTGTTGCGCGCCAGACGGCCATTGCCGGCGGTGCGGCTGTCCAGCGCCTGACGGCGCTTGTAGTAGCCCAGCAGCGGGAAGGTGCAGCCCTCAGCAAGGCGGTAGCCCTTGCCCTTGGCCAGCACGGTGGTAATGTCCAGCAGCTCGTCCGCGGTGTAGTCCGGGAACTCGATCTTGTTGGGGAAGCGGCTGGCAAGGCCGCTGTTGGCGGTGAGGAACAGCTCCATCTCCTTCGTGTAGCCCGCAAGGATGACCACCAGCTCGTCCCGGTGATCCTCCATGCCCTTTACAAGGGTGTCGATGGCTTCCAGTCCGAAGCTGTCCTGCTGGCCGCGGTACAGGCTGTACGCCTCGTCAATGAACAGCACACCGCCCAGTGCACTCTCGATGACGCTGTTGGTCAGCGGGGCGGTGTGGCCGGTGTAGCGCCCCACAAGGTCGGCGCGGGTCACCTCCACCAGCTGCCCGCCTTTGAGCGCACCGATGGCCTTGAGGTACTTTGCCACCAGCCGGGCAATGGTGGTCTTGCCGGTGCCGGGGTTGCCGGTAAAGATCATGTGCATGGACAGGCTTGCAGTCTTGAAGCCCGCCGCTGCGCGGCGCTGCTGCACCTGTAAATTGTCTGCCAGACCGAACACATACTCCTTGACCGGGGCAAGCCCCACCAGCGCATCCAGCTCGGCGCGGATCTGCTCCACCGCGCCGGTGCAGGCCGCCGGAAGCAGGCTGAACAGATCTGCCGGGGCGGCACCGTTCAGCGCAAATTGCAGCCCTTCGGGCGCGGCGGTCAGCGCCACCGTGCCGGAAAGTTTTGCATCGGTCTGCAAACAGTACTCGCTCAGGGCGCGGAAGATGCGCTCGCAGCAGTCTGCCAGCCCCTCTGCGCCCTTTTCCTTGGAGCACTGCGCCGCCACATAGTCCCGCACCTCTGCCCCGGCGGCAAGGGTCAAGCCCAGACGGCTGTTCACCCGCTGCGCCAGCGCGTTCAGCTGCTGCGCTGCCAGCGCCGCCAATGCTTCCGGGGTGAAGGGGGCGGTCTGGCACACATCCCCTACCGCCGCCACAAAGGGCGCGCCAAATTTATCCGCCAGCGCCTCCCGCCCCTTGCGGGAGAAGAAGATCAGGTACTTGCCGCAGGGGTCGATGCGGCTCACTGCGCCGGGGGCAAGCGCCGTACCGGCTTCCACCAGAATGCCCTCCTTGTTCACCAGATATCGGCTGGACAAAGGCGCACTGCCCTTGACCGCGAGGTCGGAGAGGATGCGTAAAAAGCCGGGGTGGCAGCTCTCGTAGTGCTCGAACACCACGATCTCGCCCGGGGCGTGCAGCGCGGCGTAAAGGTCCTGCAAAAACAGCTTTTCCGCACCCGGGTCGGGGTAGAGTGCAAGATCCATCACCGCCATCCGGTCGCTCTGCAAAAGCCCCCGCGCCGCCATGATGCGGGCAGTCTCGGCCAGCGCAAAGTGCCGCCCCGTGCCCGGAGCGCCCCACAGCAGGATCACATTGCGGGCGGCTGCGCCCTCGGTGCCCAGCACAAAGGGGCGGCGCATGGCCCGCACCACGCTGTCCACAAAGGCGTCCTGCCCGAGGACAGTCTTTTTCACCTCGGCGGCAAGACCTTCAAAGCTGCCCAGCTGCTCCGGTTTTGTGTCTGCCGTGCCCTTGGCAAGCAAGCCCTCGTTCTCCATCTCCCGCAGCATCCGGCGGCTGTCCTCCAGCGCCGTCTGCACCCCGGCATCCTGCGCCTTCAGCCGGGCGTTCTGCTGCTTGAGCAATTCATCCAGCTGCTTTTGCTGTTCCAGCAGCGCCGCGTTCAGGTCCGGCAGGCCGCTGCCCGCCGGTTTTTCGGGCTGCGGCTTTTCCGGCTGCGGCTGTGCGCCGCCGAACTTCAGTTTGCCGCCCGCGCCGAACACGCCGTTCATCAAGCTTTCCCAATCATCGGTATATGCCATGGTGCTGCCCTCCATCGGTGTTTTTCTTCCAGTATAGTGAACTGCGCGGCATTTTGCAAGCACAAAAAAGCTCCCCCTTTCGGGGGAGCTGATATCCGCGTCTATGCGGGGATCATGCTGTTTTCTCAGCCCTTGCAGCCCTGCTCCTCCCAGTCGCCGAAGTCCTTGGCATCGGCGATCTTGGTGGCATCGAACTTGCCGCTCTCGTCCTTGGGGGCAACGGCGGGGCCGGCCTCCACGGGGTTGGCGTTCGGGGCTTCGGGGTCGTACACCGGGCACTCGGCGGCGGTCTCCGGCTGGGTCTGGGGCGCGTTCTCAGCAGGGACAGGGGCGGGTGCTTCCGGTGCGGCTTCCTCAGTGGCAGCATCGGCAGCCTTTGCCTCTTCCTTGGCCTCGGCCTCTTCGTAGGCCTCGGCGGTCTTTTCGGCCTCCTCGGCGTCCTTTTCGGCTTCCTCCGGGAACTCGACCTCCTCCACATGGAGCGGGTCTTTCTGGTTCAGGATCTTGTCCAGCACCACGATGGCAGCGCCGGTGACGGCCACGGCAGCAGCCGTGCCAAGAATACGGAACAGAGTTTTCATACCAGAACCTCCTTGTTATAAAGAAACGTTAAGAGAACGTTACGACCTCTTCCAGGGGCTTTTCGGCGGGCTCTACCGACACGGCGGTCAGCACCGGGCCCTTGCCCCGGTAGATGTTGTGGAACTTGTAGCCCACCTTGGCGGTCACCCGCACCCATGCGCGCTGTTCCAGCGCCTTGTAGCCATCGTAGCTGCAAGGGAAGCCCACAAACTGGATATCCTGCACGCAGCAGGTCATGGCAAAGCGGCCGGGCACAAAGCTGTTTTTGCCGGCGCGGTTGGTCTGGCAGACCTGTGCCAGAAAGCGCACCGTCTTGCCGGTGTACTTCTGGGGCTCGTCCTGACAGTCCATATACCAGATGCCGAAATCGTCATCCGGGATGTCGATGGGGTCGGCGTTGATATCAAAGGGCAGCGGGTCGGGGATATCGTCGTAGGCTACGCTGCCGTCCTTGAACTCGTAGGCGATATCGCACTTGCGGGAGGCCTGCCGCACCAGCTTGTGCAGCTCCTGCCGGGCGTCATCGTTGTTCACAGCCTCGGCGCGGTTGAACACGATCAGCTCGCTGCGAGCGATTTTATCCAGCATCAGGCTGCGCATGGAGTTGTCGCGGGCGTAGGTCAGGGCGGTGGTGCCGTCGGCGGTGGCGATGCACTGGTACACCAGCCAGTTCTCGGGCAGGGCATCCGCTAAATCCTGCAGCAGCCACATGCCGTTGTACTCGATGACCACGCGGCCTGCGTCCGCTTCCTTGCCCAGCTTTGCAAGGTTCTGGGGGTTCAGCTCGGACTTGTCCTCCAGCACCTTCACGGTCACGCCGGGAAAGGCGAACTTCTTCTCGTTGTACTCCTCTTCGCCCTCCTCGCAGATCAGCAGCAGGGTCTTGTCGCCGGAGTCGAAATTGGGGTCTTCAAAGGTCTCCTGAATAAACTTGGTCTTGCCGCTTTCCAGAAAGCCCACAAACAGGTAGACCGGGATCTCTTTTGCCATAATAAACAGCTTCTCCTTCTTTTATCGCTTGCGGGGCTCAGCAGCCGAACAGCTGTGCGATGGCGGTCTCGTTCAGCTTAGAGCCGATGACCACCAGCTTGCCGCCCACGTCTGCGCTGCGGCTGCGCACTTCCCACTCGCCGGGCACATAGTCGAACTCCAGCCAGCCGTCTGCACCGCCGTCCACGATGCCCTTGCTGCGCAGGATCATGCCGTAATTGCCGGTATCCAGCTCGGTGAGGGCGTGCTCCACCTCAGCCTTGGTGAACTTGCGGGCCGTCTCCACGCCCCAGCTGGTGAACACTTCATCGGCGTGGTGGTCGTGATGATGATGACCGCAGCAGCAATGACCGTCATGGTCGTGGTGATGCTCGTGCTCCTCGTGATCATGATCGTGGTCATGACCGCAGCCGCAGTGGTCATCATGGTCATGTTCGTCATGATCATGGTGATGATGCTCATGCTCGTGCTCGTCATCATCGTCATCATGATCGTGGTGGTGACCGCAGCAGCAGTGGTCATCGTGATCGTGCTCGTCGTGGTCGTGGTGATGATGCTCGTGCTCATCCTCGTCGTCATCATCGTCATGGTCGTGATGATGGCCGCAGCTGCACACACCGTTCTCATCGTAGTGATGATGGTGATGCTCGTGCTCCTCGTCCTCGTGGGCATGCTCTTCGTTTGCCTTGGCAGCCATGGCGATCAGCTCAGCCTTGAAGTCATCCTTGGTGGACATGGCCTTCAGGATCTGCTCACCGGTCAGGTGATCCCATGCGGTGGTCACGATGGTGGCAGTGGGGTTCTTTTCGCGCAGCATTGCCACGGCAGCGGCGATCTTTTCCTCGCTGGCGGTCTGGGTGCGGCTGAGCAGGATGCAGCTTGCGTGGCTGATCTGGTCATCGTAGAACTCGCCGAAGTTCTTCATATACATCTTGACCTTGTTCACATCGGCCACGGTGACAAAGCTGTTCAGCTTCACATCCAGATGCTCGGCCACGCCCTCCACGGCGCGGGTCACATCGCTCAGCTTGCCAACGCCGGACGGCTCGATAACGATGCGGTCGGGGTGGTACTGCTCCACCACCTGCTGCAGAGCGGTGCGGAAATCGCCCACCAGAGAGCAGCAGATGCAGCCGGCGTTCAGCTCGTTGATCTGAATGCCGCTTTCCTTCAGGAAACCGCCGTCAATGCCGATCTCGCCGAACTCGTTCTCGATCAGCACCACCTGCTGGCCTGCAAAGGCCTCGGTGATCAGCTTTTTGATCAGGGTCGTTTTACCGGCGCCAAGGAAGCCGGAGAAGATATCAATTTTAGTCATGTTCCAGATGCCTCTTTCTTTTTATCGCAATATTCGCAATTGTTAGCGCAAAGGGCCGCAGAGTGCTGACCCATAAAAATACTACATCTCTATTATAACAAGCCTGTCAATGGGAAACCGGCCTTTTTCAAGAAAAATTTGTAACTTTTTTTGCAAATTGACGGCGTTTTGGGGGGAGTTTTGCCCCCGCATTGCATTCTTCCCCGCAGAATGATACAATAGCAGCAGCAAACCATCGCCGCCGGACGTTTTTCCGGCAAATGACAGAAAGAGGGCTTTTGTTATGAGTATGAACACGGTTCCCGAGCGTCTGGCCGCGCTGCGTGCCGCTATGAAGGCAAACGGCGTGGACGTCTATCTGATCCCGGTGGGCGACCCGCATTCCAGCGAGTATCTGCCCGACCACTACACCTCCCTGACCTATTTCTCCGGCTTCCACGGCGAAAACTCCAACTTTGTGGTCACCATGACCGAGAGCGCCGTCTGGGCAGACGGCCGGTACTTTGTGCAGGCAGAGAAAGAGATCGCCGGTACTGAGATCCAGCTGATGCGCATGGGCGAGCCGGGCGTGCCCACCGCCGAGGAATACTGCGGCAAGGTGCTGCCCGAGGGCGGCACGCTGGGTCTGTGCGGCCTGACCGCCAACTGTGCACTGGTCAACAACCTGAAAAAGGAGTTGGAGCCCAAGCACGGCAGCATCAAGACCCTGTTCTTGGAGGACGAACTGTGGGTGGAGGGCCGCCCTGCCCGCCCGGCTACCCCGGCATGGATTCTGCCCAAGGAGTACGCTGGCTTCTCCCCGGCGGAAAAGCTGGAGCAGCTGCGCGGCAAGCTGAAGGAGCTGGGCTGCACCGCCCAGCTGGTGGGCAAGCTGGATAATCTGGCTTGGCTTTTGAACCTGCGCGCCATGGATATCGAGTGCACCCCCTACGCCATGGCCTACTGCTACGTTACCCCGAACCGCGCCGTACTGTTCATCAATCAGGCACGGGTCACCCCGGAGGCCAAGGCAGAGCTGAAAGCCAACGGCGTGACGCTGGCCGACTACGACAGCATTCTGGACGTGATGGCCGCCGAGACCGAGCCGCAGACCGTGCTGGCTGAGAGCGCTACTGTAAACTACGCCGTGTATCAGGTGCTGGAAAACAACCCCGCTCTGACCGTGAAGGACGCCGCCGACCCCCTGCTGGCCATGAAGGGCGTAAAGAACGAGGTGGAGCTGGCACACCTGCGCGAGACCCATCTGCGGGACGCCGTTGCCATGGTACGGTTCCAGATCGAGCTGGAAAACCGTCTGGCTGCCGGGGAACAGCTGACCGAGCTGACCGTGGACGAGATCCTGCACAAGTACCGCAGCGCAAACGACAAGTTCCTTGTGGAGAGCTTTGGCACCATTGCAGCCTACGGCGGCAACGCAGCCATGATGCACTACCACGCCACCCCGGAGGATCACGCCGTTTTGCAGCGCAAGGGCTTTTTGCTGGTGGACAGCGGCGCTACCTACATGGACGGCACCACCGATATCACCCGCACCTACCCGCTGGGCGAGCTGACCGAGGACGAGCGGCTGTTCTACACCTGGACGCTGCAGTGCCACATCGACATCGCCAAGGCCGTCTGGCTGGATTACTGCGACTGCCACATGCTGGACACCATCGCCCGCGAGCCGCTGTGGCGTCACCTCATCAACTACCGCTGCGGCACCGGCCACAGCGTCAGCTTTGTGGGCAACGTCCATGAGGGCCCCCACGCTTTGAACGGCCGCAACACCACCCTAATGCGCCCGGGCATGATCGTCACCGACGAGCCCGGTGTGTACGAGGCCGGAGAGGTGGGCATCCGCATCGAGAACGAGATCGAATGCTACCACAAGGCCGACAACCAGTACGGCACCTTCCTTGCCTTCCGTCCCATCACCTTTGTGCCCATTGCCACCTCTCCCATCGTGCCCGGCGTGCTGGACAAGGAGCAGGTCGCTTGGCTGAACGACTATCACCGCAAGGTGTTCGAGCAGCTGGCACCCCGCCTGACCGAGGACGAGCGTGCATGGCTGGCTGAGAAGTGCGCCGCCATCGGCTGCTGAAAAGTAGCTGCGCTTGTACGTTAAGGCGTAAACTATTATAACAACCAAACGGTCTGGAGCCTGTATGGTACAGGGTTCAGGCCGTTTTTTGTAAAATATCTCTTTACGGCGGGACGCTCCTTGACATTATCGGTTTTATCCGATAAAATATAGATAGACAGCTTCGATGTGAGGATATAAAAATGCGGGAATACGATGTTGACTTCTTCATAAAGGAAAATGGCGATTGTCCGGTAAAAGAGTTTTTGCTCTCCCTTGACAAGAAGATGCGGGCAAAGCTTTTGGTGGAACTCGACCTGCTGGAAGAAAACGGTCCCCAGCTCAGAGAGCCCTATTCAAAGCATCTTGAGGACGGAATCTTTGAGCTCCGGGCGAAGCAGGGGTCGGACATCACACGCGTGCTGTACTTCTTTTTTGTAGGAAAGAAGATCGTCCTTACAAACGGATTCACAAAGAAAACCCAGAAAACACCCCGCGCTGAGATAGCGGCCGCGAAAAAATACCGCGCGGAATACATAGAGCGAAAGGAGAATCTCTCATGAGTGACTTTAGAAAATTCCTTGATGAACAGCTTGAGGACCCGGAGCTCAAGGCTGAATGGGATGCTTTGCAGCCGGAACGCGCACTGGTTCAGGCCATGATCGATGCACGCAAGCGCACCGGCCTGACGCAGCAGCAGCTGGCAGAAAAAACCGGCATCTCTCAATCCGACATCAGCAAATTCGAAACAGGCGGCGGCAATCCTTCCATCAAGACCTTGCAGCGTCTGGCGGCAGGCATGGGGATGATCCTTCATGTTGAGTTCAAGCCTGCCACAGGCACCCACTGAGCTGCGGACACGTTCCGTTTTGACAGCATTTTTTGAAAATTGCGGTAGCTCGTCTACCCTGCAAAGGAAACCGAACCATGATCTTTCACATTGCGATCTGCAGCCCGGACGGTGCGCTGCGCAGCAGGCTGGAACACCAGTGCATGGAGTTCTTCGCCCGGCGGGAGGACGCCTGCATCGTGGAGCAGCTGCAAAGCCCGGAGGCGCTTTTGCAGCAGGATGCCGCCGGGCTGCGGTATGAGTTGTACCTCATCGAGCTTGCAGCGGTGGCCCGGCCCGAAGGGCTTGCGGCGGCGGCAGAGCTGCGCCGCCGGGGCCGCCGCGCGCCGCTGGCCTTTGTGGCACGCACCCCGGCACACGCATACAGCGCCTACCGGGTGGACGCCATGCAGTACCTGCTGCAGCCGGTGCACCAGACGGAAGTCTCTGCCCTGCTCAAGCGGGCGGTGGAGCCGGAATACGGCCCTACCCTTACCGTGACCACCGCAGACGGCGTGCGGGCGCTGGCCTATGCAGAGATCGAATATCTGGAATGCACCCATCATATCGTGCACTTCCACCTGACCACCGGGGAGGATGTGGCCTCCCTCTCGCTGCGGGTGCCTTTTTCCGCCGTGGCACAGCCGCTATTGGCGGACGGACGCTTTGTGCAGCCGCACCGCTCCTATGTGGTCAATCTGGAAGCAGTGCAGCTGCTGACACCCGGCGAGGTACGGATGCGCAGCGGGGCACGTATCCCCATCCCCCGCGGGCGGGAGACCGCCGTCCGGGAGGCCTTCTGTGCCCGGGTAGGGTAAAAACAAAAAATGAAGAAGCCGCCGCACGCAAAATCGCTGTGCAGCGGCTTCTGTTTTACGGAAAATTGCCGGAACGATCACTTGGGCTGGTTTTTGCGTTTCAGCAGGGTCTGAACAGGGCCTGCAGGCGTGAAACGCTCCGACTGGGCAATAAGGGTGTGGTACAGCCGCATCTGATTGCCCCGGGAGAGCCCCAGCTCGGTCAGCATCTGCTTGTAATGAGGGAACATCTGCAAGCGGCTGTTCACGATTTTGCCAAGATCCACATTGGTGTGCAGCAGGCTCTGAGGGTTCTGGATGTAGTAATAACCCGGATCGGCAAGGGCGGTATAGGCCTTTGCCAGCCGGAAATACCGCACATTGAACAGTTGATCCTCGTTGTAGATCTCGCGGGTGAACCAGAGCCCCGCATTCATCAAAAGGCTGCGGCGGTACAGCTTGTTCCACAGCACGTTGAAATAGAAGGAGGAGGGCTTTTTCATGTATTCCTGCACAAACTCTTTCTGGCCATAGTTCCCGGCGGGCAGAAAGCTGTAAACGTTCACCTCCGGCTCGGCGGTGCCGGTCTGTACGCCCAGCTGCATCAGCAGCTTTTCGGTGCGCTGGCCGCTTTTGCTGGAATCCGGTGGGATCACCATCCAATAGGGTGCAATGACCAGATCGGCATAGTTCTTCTCGGCAGCTTCCACCATGCGGGCGGTAAAGGTGGGTTCGATATAATCATCGCTGTCCACGAACTGCAAATACTTGCCGTGGGCAGCGCGCATTCCGGCATTGCGGGTGAGGGGGATCCCCTCGTTCTCCTTGCTGATGACCACCACGCGGGGGTCTTTTGCCCGGAACTGCTCACAGATGGCAAGGCTGCCATCCGGGGAGCCATCGTTCACCACGATGATCTCAAGGTTCTGGTAGCTCTGGCCGCAGATGCTTTCCAGACAGCGGGCAAGGGTCTTTTCCACGTTGTAAACGGGCACGATCACGCTGACGAGCGGGGTGTTCATGGGGTTCCTCCTTCACAGGCTTACTCCGTTCCGAGCTTCTGCTTTTTCTTGGCGGCAGCCTTTCGTCCGCTGCGCTCGGCGGCAAGCTCCGCTTCCTCGTCGCTGCCGGCAAAAAAGGCATACCAGTACTCTGCCGCGTCGCTCAATGCTTTCTGGATGCTGAGGGTGGGGCTTACGCTTTCCGCCAGCCCCAGCAGCGAGGCGTGCAGCTGGGTCTGCACCTCCTCGTAAAGGCCGAGTTTCGTGTAGAGATCCTTATAGTAGTCTATCATTTGCAGACGGTTCTGCATGATGGTAGAAAGATTGATCTGGGTGTGGCAGATGCTCTGGGGGTTCTGGACATAGTAATAGCCCGGCTCTTCCAGCGAGACCACCCGCTCCACAAACTCCAGATACAGGATATTGAACTGCTGATCCTCGGCGTGGATCAGCTCGTTGGTAAACTCCAGCCCGTGGGCGTTCAGCACGTCCCGGCGGTAGAGCTTGTTCCACACCACATTATAGAAAAAGGTCACGGGCTTTTCCATCAGGTGCAGCGCATAGCTTTTCTGGTCGTAGACACCGGCGGGCAGAAAACCGTACTCCCGGTACTCCACCTCCGGCTTTTTCCGGCGCAGCTTCTTTTTGGCGATGTCCTCCGGGTTGCTTGCCTTGGCCTTTTCCCGCTGCTGCTCCTTCTGGGTATCCCGGGGGATCTCCATCCAGTAGGGCGAGATGACCAATGTGGCATCATACTGCTCGGCAGCTGTCACCATACGCTGGGTAAAATCCGGGGCAAGGTGGTCATCGCTGTCCACGAACTGCAAATATTTGCCCTGTGCCAGCCGCATTCCCACATTGCGGGTGATGGAAAGGCCCTCGTTTTCCTTGTCCACCACCGTCACACGGGGGTCTTTTGCACAAAACTGATTGCAGATCGTAAGGCTGTCATCCGTAGAGCCATCGTTCAGCACGATGATCTCCAGCTCCTGATAGGTCTGGCCGCAAATACTTTCCAGACAGCGGGCAACACTATTCTGCGCATTATACACAGGCACGATAATGCTGACGAGCGGGTTTGTCATGACAGGGATCTCCTTTTGACGATAAGGTTTGGTTTTTTCGCTTCACCAAAGCACATCTTTGTAAAAAAGACGTAATTATTTATATTATCATACTCCTGTGGCACGCAAAATGCAAGAGGATGGGCGTTTTATCCATCCGGGCGCAGATAGTTTATACTTGCGCCCAGTCCAGCGCAGTCCAGTCCGGCAAAAACTGATTGCATATCCGGCGCAGGGCGGGGGCATCTGCGGCGCTGGTGGTGTCCTGAATGCCCACCAGATAAAAACCGGCATCGTGGGCGGTCTGGGCGGCGTAGAGCGCATCCTCGCACACGGCGCACCCGGCGGGCTCCGTGCCGCCAAGGCGGTGCAGCGCCTCCATAAAGGGGGCGGGGCTGCTCTTGCTCATAGCACCCCGCGCCTCGATGTAAAAATCAAAGTATTCATCCACCCCAAGGCGGGTCAGCACGGTGCGGCACTGGCTGCTCCATGTGTTGGAGCACACGCACATCCGTGCGCCCTCGGCCCGCAGCCGGGCAAGGGTGTCCCGCACGCCGGGCTTCAGCTCCACCTTCTCGTACAATTGGGCGATCACCTCCCGCATCACGTCCAGATAGCCGTTCCTGTCCAGCGGCAGCGCATATTCCCGGATGAGGTACTGTGCGCCGTCCTCCATGCCCATGGTCAGCAGGGTCTCGTGCAGGTCTGCTTTCGGGGTGCGGCCAAAGCGCGCCAGCAGTGCCTCCGGGGCACCCTCCCACACCACCACCATGCTGTCGGTCAGGGTGCCGTCCATATCAAAGATCCATTGTTTGCAGTGCATACTTTCCTCCTGTTGTGCGCCCCTCCGGGCTGCATCTATACTTATCTCCGGCTAGTATAGCACGAAACTTTCACAGGAAAAAGGCATGATCTCCGAAAATTCGGGAGAATTTTCCTTAAAAGTATGGTATAATTATAACAATCTCAGAAAATACCGGGAACGTGCACGGGAGGGTTTGATATGGAACGCAGAGATCCCACGCAAAAGGCGCTGGTGCTGGCAGGCGGCGGTGCGCGCGGCAGCTATCAGGTGGGCGTCTGGCGGGCTCTGATGGAGCTGGACTGGCACCCGCAGATCATTACCGGCACCAGCGTGGGCGGGCTGAACGGCGCCATGTTCGTGCTGGACCTGTACGAGACTGCCCGGGATATGTGGCTGACCATCCGCAGCCGGGATGTGATGGAGCTGCCGGAGGAAAACGCCGACTTTTCCGCCCTGCACCAGTTTCTGCGCCGGGTGGTAAAGGAAGGCGGCATGGACGTGACCCCGCTGGAGGAGATCGTGGAGCGGGTGCTGGACGAGGACGCGCTGCGGGCTGCGCCCATCCGGTTCGGTATCGTGACGGTGGAGCAGCGGGGGCTGCGTCCCCGGGAGCTGACGTTGGAGGATATCCCCGCCGGGCAGGTGCGGGACTACCTGATGGCCTCGGCCGCCTGCTTCCCCGCGCTGCGGGCACGGCAGATCGACGGGGTAAAGTTTCTGGACGGCGGGTACAGCGATAATATGCCCACCGGCCTTGCCAAGACCATGGGCGCAGAGGAGCTGGTCTGCGTGGATCTTGAGGGCGTGGGCATCACCCGCCCGAACCTGACCGGCCTGCCCACCACCATGATCCGCAGCTACTGGGAGCTGGGGGATATCCTGCATTTCGACCCCGACACCGCCAAGCGCAACATGGAGCTGGGCTACTACGACACCCGCCGCGCCATGGGATACCTGCGGGGCTGCGCTTATGCTGTATCCTGTGACGCCCAGAGCTGCGAGGATGCCGCCGCCTTTGACTGGAAATTTACCCGGCTGCAAAAGGCCGTGCGGGAAAAATATCCCGTGACCCTGACGGCAGATGTGGCTCTTAAACTGGCCAATATGACAAAGGACGCGCAGCTTGCCCCGCTGGAAGCCGCCGCCGAGGATGCCGGGGTGGACCCCACCCGTTTCTACACCACCCGGACGCTGGCCGAGGCGTTTCTGGCAGCGTGCGACAAAGACCGCATGGAAAGCTTTGCTCCGCTGTTCACGGGCAGCAGCACCGCCGGACAGGCGGCGCTGGCCGCTTTGCTGCCCAATACATTCTTACAGGCGCTGGTGTGGCGCACTTTGACCGCATCGGCTTTGCCGGAGGTGACAGAAGATGAAGGTTTATAAAGGCGTATCCGCTTCCCCGGGGTTGGTGCTGGGACAGGTGAGCCGACTGGAACATCATGTGGAGACCTTCAGCCACGGCCCTTTCAACCCGGAGCGGGAGCTGCGGCTGCTGGCAAACGCCGTGCACACGGCGCAGAATGAACTGGACTCCATGGCGGAGCGCGCCGCCCCCACCGAGCAGGCCATCTTTTTGTTCCAGAGCATGATGCTGGACGACGAGGGCATGATGAACGAGGTGCGCTTTTGCATCAATGCGGGCATCAGCGCTTCGGCGGCGATGCATCAGGTGGGGCAGCGCTACGCCGACCAGCTTGCCAACATGAAGGATAACCCCTATATGCAGCTGCGCAGCGTGGATATTCTGGACGCCACCCGCCGGGTGATCAATATCCTGACCAACCGCCCCCGGGTGTGGCTGGCACTGGATCATCCGGTGATCCTTGCCGCCGACCGGCTGATGCCCACCGACCTGTTCAGCGTGCCCTCCGGCATGATCCTGGGCGTCATCACCGCCGAGGGCAGCGGTCAGAGCCATGCCGCCATCATTGCCCGGGCAATGAACATCCCGGGCATCGTACAGGTGGGCAAGGATTTTCTGGACGACTGCGACGGACGCACCGTCATTCTGGACGCAACCAACGGCAACTGCATCCTTGACCCGGACGCCGTCGCCCGCCAGCAGGCAGAAGCCAGCATCTGCCAGCTCCAGCGCGAGGACGCGGAGATGAAGCAGCTGCACAGCCTGCCGGACGAAACGCGGGACGGCGAGCCCTTTGAACTGCTGGCCAACTGCTTCGGCCCGGAGGATATCGACACCGCCATGCAGTCCGGTGCCAAGGGCGTGGGGCTGCTGCGCAGCGGCTACATGATGCTGCCCGGGCGCATTCTGGACGAGCAGGAGCAGTATTTCTTCTATTGCTCCTGTCTGGCAGCGGCAAACGGCTGTCCGGTGACCGTGCGCACCTTCGACTTTGGCTCCGACCGCACCGTGGCCGACGCCAATCAGGGGCCGCAGTCCTCCAAGCTCGGGCTGCGCGGCATCCGCAACAGCCTGCGCCAGCCCCAGCAGTTCCAGACCCAGATCTGCGCCTTGCTGCGCGCCGCCGCGCGCGGGCCACTGCGGGTGATGTTCCCCATGGTGACCGAGGTGGAGGACTGGGACGCCGCCATGAGCATTGTGGAGCACTGCCGCCAGAGCCTGCGGGAGCGGGGCGTGCCCTTTAACGAAAATACCCAGTTCGGCGTGATGCTGAGCATCCCCGCCGCCTGCCTGACCGTGGAGGACTTTGTAGCCCACGGCTGCGATTTTCTGGTCATCGGCACCAACGACCTGACCCAGTACACCCACGCCGCCGACCGCGAGCTTGCCAGCGCAGAGCACTACTACCGCCCCGCCAGCCCTGCCATGAAAAAGCTGATCACCATGGTGATGGATGCCGCCAACGCGCACCACGTCCCGGTGACTATCTGCGGCCTTGCCGTGGGCAACCCCGCCAACACGGCGCAGTACCTGCACCTTGGTCTGCGCAGCTTCTCGGTAAGCCCGCAGAATCTGCTCAAGGTAAAGCGAGCCCTGCTGGACACCGATGCCCACCCGGACGCTGGGGAAAACGGCTAAAAGCATTTACAAAACGTAATATAACATAAAGTAATAAAAGGCTGCTGCACAACCCCCTGTGCAGCAGCCTTTTAATGTTTATTACTCCAGATTCCCGGTCAGGGTCATGACGGCGGAGAGCACCGCCAGCGGGGCGGTCTCGCAGCGGAGGATGCGGGGGCCAAGACCCACCGTTTTTGCCCCGGCGCTCGCGGCCATTTCGGCCTCCTCGGCGGCAAAGCCGCCCTCGGCGCCGGTCACGATGGCAAGGCGCAGCTTCTGCCCGTCGGCGGGCTTTGCCTCCGCCAGCAGCTGACGCAGGGGTGCGCCGCCGCACTCGTAGCAGAACAGCACCAGATCGTACTGGTCAAAGCTGCGGCACACCGCCCCGAAATTCGGCAGCGGCAGGGCTACGTCCGGCAAAACGCCCCGGCCGCACTGCTTGGCGGCTTCCAGCGCAATGCGGTTGTAGCGCTCGTTCTTCTGCTCCTCTTTTTTGGGTGCGGCCACGCAGTAGCGGCTGAAGAAGGGCACGATGTGGGCAGCCCCCAACTCGACCCCGTGCTTGATGATTTGTTCCAGTTTGTCCTGTTTGGGATAGCCCGCCAGCAACGTCACCTCCACGGTGGGCTCGGCGGCGCTGGGGTAGCCCGGCTCTACGGCAAAATCCACCCTGTCCTCCCCAAAGCCGGTGATGGTGGCGGTGTACTCTACGGCGTTGCCGTCGCAGAGGATGACGGTATCCCCCGGCTTTGCCCGCATCACCCGGGCAAGGTGATGGGCGTCCGCACCCCGCAGGGTGGCGGTACCGTCGGCAATTTCAGTGGTAAAGTAGCGGTGCGGCATACTGTGCGCTCCTTCTTACAATATTTGAATCTCAGGCCTTTTTGCAGACGATGCACTCCCAGCCGCGCTTTTCCTTCACTTCCACAATGGCAAGCCCAGCCTTTTCCAGCCCGGCGATCACCTCGTCCTTGCGGCTGTCGATGATGCCGCTGGCAATAAAGGTGGCACCCTCGGCCATCAGGCCGGGTACGGCGGGGGCAAGGCTGAGGATAGCGTTTGCCACGATGTTGGCAGTAATGATATCATAGGTGCCGCTGGCCTTATCGGACAGGTCACCCACCAGCACGGTCAGCTTATCCTGCACGCCGTTCAGGGCTGCGTTCTCCCCGGCGGTGCGCACCGCCACAGGGTCGATGTCCACGCCCTCGGCGCTGGCAGCGCCCAGCTTGAGGGCGGCAATGGCAAGGATGCCGCTGCCGGTGCCGATATCCAGCACCCGCTCGCCGCCGCGCACCTGCTCGTCCAGCGCTTCAAGGCAGAGACTGGTGGTCTCGTGACCGCCGGTGCCGAAAGCAAGGCCGGGGTCAAGGATCAGCTTGACCCGGTCGGTGTCGTACTGCTGCCACGAGGGCACCACAGCCAGACGGCTGCCGATCTCCATGGGGTGGTAATATTTGCGCCAGCCGTTCTGCCAGTCCTCCTGCTCCACACCCTCGGTCTCCACGGTGTAGGGGATGCCGGCGGCTTCCATGCGGGCGGCGATGAGCGCCAGCGTCTCCACCTGAGAAGCGCCCGGCTCCAGATACAGGTGGATGATCACGGTATCCCGGGGCTTGTCCAGCAGCTCCTGCTCGATCAGGTCCACATGGGCGATCTCGGCCACCTGCTGCTCGATGTCGCTGTAATCCTCGATGTAGATGCCGCCTTCGGCGATCAGGGTAGCAACGGCTTCGGCGTTTTCGGCATCAGCCTTGGCCACGGTCAGGCGGATATCGGTCCATTCCATAGTACAAGTCTCCTTTTTGTATGCTCGCCCTTCCGGCAGTGCCGGAGGGAAAAATTCTGTCACCTGTATAGTACCCGATTCTGCGCCCGGATGCAAGCCCCCCAGCAAAACCGGCGGCGCTGGTACAATGTTTGCACAGATTGACTTTCGGCAAAACATCCGTTATGCTATACTGGAAAAAACGTGATGCTGCGCAAAGCGGCATCGGAAAGGGTTCTTTATCGTATGTGTACCAAAACCTTCACATGGCGGCTGCTCACCGGCCCTGAGCTGACCGAGGTGTATCTGAACGAGATGCGCCGGGATTTCCCTGCCGGGGAACTGAAGCCCCTGAGCATGATCCTGACCAGCGAAGCGGACGGCACCGCCCACACTTGGGGCGTGTTTGACGGCGACACGCTGGCGGCTTATCTTTTGATGGTGCGGCCGGAGGGCTGCCGGGTGAGCCAGCTGGATTATTTTGCTGTGGTGCCCGCCTACCGCGCCCACGGCATCGGGGCGCAGCTGCTGGCGCAGCTGCCCGCCCAAGAGGGCGACGCCGAAGCGATCCTCATCGAGGCCGAGATGCCGGAAAAGGCCGAGGACGCCGCCATGGCGGTGCGGCGGCTGGGCTTCTACGCCCGCTGCGGCGCGTGGGATACCCACTACACCGAGCATCTTTTTGACGCATGGTTCCGCATTTTGGTGCTGGACTGCCCGGGCTGTGCCTCCCTTGCCCCGGAGGCTGTGGTAGAGGCACTGGCCGACTGCTACCGCCGCACCATCAGCCCCACCCAGTGGCAAAAGCACGTTCAGTTCTTTGCCCCGGACGGCAGCGTGCGCGGATAACAAAACCATCAAATGCGCAAGTGCGCGGAGGGAGCTGCCATGAGCGAATTTTCACACCTGAAAAACAAGCTGCTGGCCGAGCAGGTGGAGGACC
>OGJV01000143.1_pt1 | contig 45470 bp, 35 predicted proteins | sample 1572271 | NCBI WGS metagenome assembly OGJV01 (sample SAMEA2582107, study PRJEB24529) | metagenome | biome: Human gut stool | place: China | collected 2011
ATATTATATATACTATATATTTTTTACACCCCCAAAATTCAGGCTTCCGAAAGAAGGTGCGGACATACGGAAGGTGCTTATTGTAACATGTAACATGTAACAATGTAACATTTTTCCGTCTGCAAGACAACCAAGCGGGCAGAATGTCCAGGTAGCGCATAGCCCAGGCAAGCGAAGCTATGCATGTGCAAACCGCCCTCATAGAAACGCACTCCGCATGCCAAAAATCTGCTATCTGCCGCACCGACGGCGCGACCTGTGGGATTGTCCCCATCACCCCGAACGGCATCTGTGCGCATCTGCGATCTGTGGGAGAACATATACGCGCAAAACGAAAAAAATAGCCCCAACCACCCTGAAACAAAGGGTGCAAGTCTTACAAAATGTTAAAAATCACATTTTTCCGACCGCAAAAGCTAATATTTGTTTATAAATATAATAAGGTAAGAAAATTATTTGTATCTTTGTATGGATTAGATAGTGAAAAACGTGTTTGGCTTTTCGTCGACAAGGCTAAGCGCTTAAAGCATAGATAATGAGGCAACTAAAAATTCAGAAGAGCATCACCAACCGCGCAAGTGAAGCTTTAGACAAGTATCTGGTGGAAATAAGCAGGGCCCCACTCATCTCCATCGATGAGGAGATAGCGCTGGCACAAAAGATCAAGAAAGGAGGACGCGAGGGCGAACGGGCAAAGGAGAGGCTCGTAACCGCCAACCTGCGCTTTGTGGTCTCCGTGGCCAAGCAGTACCAGCACCAGGGCTTGTCGCTGACCGACCTCATCGACGAGGGCAACATCGGCTTGATCAAGGCTGCCCAGAAATTCGATGAGACACGCGGCTTCAAGTTCATCTCCTACGCCGTGTGGTGGATCCGGCAAGGCATCCTGCAGGCCATCGCCGAGCAGAGCCGCATCGTAAGGCTGCCGCTGAACCAGGTGGGGTCGCTCAGCAAGATCAACCACGAGATCAACCGCTTTGAGCAGGAGCACCAGCGCCAACCAAGCATCCAGGAGATCTCCGACGCCACGCACGTGGACGCCGACAAGATACAGCAGAGCATGATGGCCGACGGCCACCACGTGAGCGTTGACGCGCCCTTCCAGGACGGCGAGGAGAACACCATGCTCGACATCATGGCCAGCGGCGACGACAGCCGCACCGACAAGATGGTGGACCACGAGAGCATGGCGCAAGAGCTCAACGCCGTGCTCGAGAGCGTGCTCAACGACCGCGAGACAACCATCATACGCGAGTGCTTCGGCATAGGATGCAACGAGATGGGACTTGAGGAGATAGCCACCCAGCTCGGCCTCACACGCGAGCGCGTGCGACAGATACGCGAGAAAAGCATCGCCAAGCTGCGCAAGAGCGGCAACGTGCGCATCCTCATGAAGTATCTCGGCTAAGGGGCAAGCCACAAAGCAGCCCCCCGCCCCACCTCAGGCAAGGGCGCCAGCCTTAGGCCAAACAACGGCGCCCCACAACGGGCGTAGCCGTCAGGCGAACCTGTTAGACAAACCTGCCAACGAACCCAGTTAGACGAACCCCGGCAGACAAACCTGCCAACGAACCCAGTTAGACGAACCCCGGCAGACGAACCTACCAACGAACCCCGACAGACGCACAAAACGTTACATTGTTACATGTTACATGTTACAATAAGGTGGTTCCGCATGGCGCACGTATCATAATGTTGGATGGCCCAAGGCGGGCTGAAAGCCCAATGACCTCCATAGCCCAGGGCAAGCGCTTCTACCCCTTCGGGGCGTGCACGTTGACTTGGGTCTCGTATTTTTTTTGATCTCACACCCGAATGGCACCTGTGCTCGTCTGGCACAACGAAAACGTTACATTGTTACATGTTACAATAAGGTGGTTCCACATGTCGCATTCCCCAATTCAACATTGGCGACACAACAACATCCACATAGGAAAAATCACCCCACACTCTACCTTCAACATCATAAAACATTCCGCATAAAAATGAGAATTGAGACGCGAACGCGCTTGGTTCTCGTTTTTTTTGAGTAACTTTGCAAACAATTTCTATATCATACAAAAGGTATTAGTATTAATGATCACTCTTACAAATTTAGCCATACAGTTTGGCAAACGTGTACTTTACAAAGACGTAAACATCAAATTTACCCGTGGCAACATCTACGGCGTCATCGGCGCCAATGGTGCGGGTAAATCAACCCTCTTGCGCGCCATCAGTGGAGACTTGGAGCCAAACAAAGGAACTGTGGAGATGGGCCCAGGCGAACGCCTGTCGGTGCTCGAGCAGGACCACTTTAAGTATGACGCATACAGCGTGATGGACACCGTTCTCATGGGTCATGAGGCGCTCTGGAACAACATGAAGGAGCGCGAGGCTCTCTACTCGAAGGCAGAGATGACCGAGGAGGATGGCAACCGCGCAGCCGAGCTCGAAGAGAAGTTTGCCGAGATGAACGGATGGGAGGCTGAGAGCGACGCAGCCCAACTGCTGCAGAACCTCGGCGTGAAGGAGGACGCCCACCACAAGCAGATGACCGCCCTCTCCAACAACGAGAAGGTGCGCGTCATGCTGGCAAAAGCCCTCTTCGGAAAACCCGACAACCTGCTGCTCGACGAGCCCACCAACGACCTCGACCTCGACACCGTGGAATGGTTGGAGAACTATCTCGGAGAGATCGACGAGAACCAGACGGTGCTCGTGGTGAGCCACGACCGCCACTTCCTCGACTCGGTCAGCACACAGACCATCGACATCGACTTCGGAAAGGTGACCGTCTTCGCCGGAAACTATAGCTTCTGGTACGAGAGCTCGCAGCTCGCCCTCCGACAGGCGCAAAACCAAAAGCTGAAGGCAGAGGAGAAGAAAAAGCAGTTGGAGGAGTTTATACGCCGATTCTCTGCCAATGTGGCAAAGAGCCGCCAAACCACAAGCCGAAAGAAGATGCTGGAGAAGCTCAACGTGGAGGAAATACGCCCGTCGAGCCGTAAGTACCCGGGCATCATCTTCCAGATGGAGCGCGAGCCAGGCAACCAAATCCTTGAGGTGGAGGGACTGAAGGCCGTCGACGACGAGGGACAGGTGCTCTTCAACAACGTGAACTTCAACATCGAGAAGGGACAGAAGGTGGTGTTTCTCAGCCATAACCCCAAGGCCATGACCGCCCTCTTCGAGATCATCAACGGCAACCGACAGGCCGACGCAGGAACCTACAAGTGGGGCGTAACCATCACAACGGCCTACCTCCCACTCGACAACACCGAGTTCTTCAAGAGCGACCTCAACCTCGTCGACTGGCTCTCACAGTACGGCCCCGGCAACGAGGTGGCCATGAAGGCCTACCTGGGACGCATGCTCTTCCGTCAGGAGGAGGTGGAGAAGAAGGTGAACGTGCTCTCGGGCGGCGAGAAGATGCGCTGCATGATCGCACGCATGCAACTGCAAAACGCCAACTGCCTGATACTCGACACGCCCACCAACCACCTCGACCTCGAAAGCATCCAGGCGTTCAACAACAACCTCGTGAGCTTCAAGGGAAACATCCTCTTCTCAAGCCACGACCATGAGTTTATAGAGACCGTGGCCGACCGCATCATCGAACTCACACCCAGCGGAACCATCGACAAGATGATGCCCTACGACGAGTATATCCATGACGAGGCCATCAAGGAGCAGAAGGCCAAAATGTACAACGCGTAAATAAGAAGTAACGACTTTCCACAAAGTCTACCTTCAACAGATAGTCATGTGGCACACTTTTTGTATGCTACATGACTATATTAAATATACACATATCATGACAGATTCAAAAGATAAAAGCAGAAAGATAAACGTGGACGGCGAAGAGGCAACCCCCAAGGCTGCCGAGAACAAGCCCGAAACGGAGGCTGCAGCCTCTGAGGAAAACACAGACGCCAAAACAGAGGAGACCCCTGAGGCCGACCCATTGGAAGAGGCACAGAAGCAGATCGAAGAGCTGAAGGACAAGTACCTGCGCACCGTGGCTGAGTTTGACAACTACAAGAAGCGCACCCTGAAGGAAAAGACCGAGCTCATCCTCAACGGTGGCGCAAAAACGGTGGCCGCCATCCTCCCCGTACTCGATGATTTTGAGCGCGCCATAGCCGACAAGAGCGACGACCCCAAGGCCATCAAGGAAGGCATACAGAACATCTTCAACAAGTTTGTGAAGAGCCTGGAGAGCCTGGGAGTAAAGCAGATAGAAACCAAAGACAAGGATTTCGACACCGACTACCATGAGGCGGTGGCCATGGTTCCCGGCATGGGCGACGACAAGAAGGGCAAGGTGGTCGACTGCCTGCAGACGGGCTACACCATGAACGACAAGGTCATTCGCCACGCCAAGGTAGCCGTGGGACAATAAGGCCCTACACCCCTTCATTCTAATAAAGAATCTGAATTTCCAACACACAAATGGCAGAGAAAAGAGACTATTACGAGGTTCTGGGCTTGGACAAGAACGCAAGCGAGGATGACATAAAGAAAGCATACCGCAAACTGGCCATCAAATACCACCCCGACCGCAACCCCGGCGACAAAAAGGCCGAGGAGAAGTTTAAGGAGGCAGCTGAGGCCTACGACGTCTTGCACGACCCACAGAAACGCCAGCAATACGACCAGTTTGGCTTCAATGGCCCACAAGGCGGATTTGGCGGTGGCTTCGGCGGAGGCGGCATGGACATGGACGACATCTTCTCGATGTTTGGCGACATCTTCGGCGGGCACGGCGGATTTGGTGGCTTCGGAGGCTTCGGAGGTGGAAGAGGCGGAAGCCAGCAGCGCGTGTACCGCGGCACCGACCTCCGACTGAAGGTGAAACTGTCGTTGCAGGACATAGCCTCTGGCGTAACCAAGAAGTTCAAGGTCAAGAAAGACGTAGTGTGCACCCATTGCCACGGCACAGGAGCCGAGGGCGGCTCACAGCCCGAGACCTGCCCCACATGTCACGGATCGGGCGTGGTGGCACGCACCGTGCGCACACCGCTCGGCATGATGACCACACAATCGGAATGTCCCACCTGCCATGGCGAAGGCACCGTCATCAAAAACAAATGTAAGGAGTGTGGCGGCACGGGCGTCGTGAAAGGCGACGAGATCGTGGAAATCGAAATCCCTGCAGGCGTCGAAGAGGGAATGGTGGTCAACGTTGGCGGAAAAGGAAACGCCGGACCACACAATGGCGTCAACGGCGACATCCAAGTGCTGATTGAGGAGGAGAAGAACGACACCTTCACACGCGACAAGCAAGACATCATCTACAACCTGCTGCTCGATTTCCCAACGGCGGCATTAGGAGGCGAGGTGCAAATTCCAACCATCAACGGCAGCAAGGTGACGCTGAAGATCGAATCGGGAACGCAACCCGGCAAGACCGTCCGACTGAGAGGAAAGGGACTTCCCGCACTCAGGGGATACGGATCGGGAACAGGCGACCTGGTAGTGAAAATCAGCGTCTACGTGCCCAAGACGCTCACAAAGGAAGAGAGGAAGGCCATCGAGTCGCTCAAGAATTGTGAGAACTTCAAGAGCGACTCTACAACCAAGAAGAGCATCTTCGACATGTTCAAGAATTGTTTCAATTAGAATAGGGCCATCTTCATGGATTATCAAGAAACCGTAGAATACCTATACAACAGCACCCCGGTCTTCGAGCACGTGGGTGCTGTTGCCTATAAGGAGGGATTGGAAAACACGTTGGCGATGGATGAACATTTCGGGCATCCTCACCGCTCATACAAAACCATACACATCGCTGGCACCAATGGCAAGGGATCGTGCTCACACACCTTGGCAGCCATTCTCCAAGCCGCAGGTTACAAGGTGGGACTTTACACCTCGCCACACCTTGTAGATTTCCGTGAACGCATAAGGGTTAACGGGCAGATGATCAGCGAGAAACGCGTTGTCGACTTCGTGGCCGACCATCGCGCCTTCTTCGAGCCCCTCCACCCCTCGTTCTTCGAACTGACCACCGCCATGGCGCTCCTCTACTTCAAGGAGCAACAGGTCGACGTGGCCGTCATCGAGGTGGGACTGGGAGGCCGACTCGACTGCACAAACATCATTACACCCGTATTGTCGGTCATCACCAACATCAGCCTCGACCATACCCAATTCCTCGGCCATACGCTCGAAAAGATCGCAGGCGAAAAAGCGGGTATTATAAAAATAGGTGTACCCGTAGTCGTCGGCGAGACACAAGCCGAGACCGCCCCCGTGTTCCAAGCCAAGGCCGAGCAGCAGGGAGCCCCCATCCTCTTCGCCGAGCACAACAGGGAGGTGACAAATTGGCAGTTCAGCCAACAGGGTGGCATCGATTACCAGACGCGCAGCCTGGGAGCGCTCCATGGCCAACTGGGTGGCGAATACCAAGCCAAGAACACCAACACCATCTTGGCAGCCATCGATGTGCTCCAAGGAAAAGCCCACGCCAAGGGCTTCCCGGAAGCCCCCATCTTCAAGATCAGCGAGCAGCACGTGGCAGACGGATTCGCCAACGTGTGTGAGTCGACAGGCCTGCAAGGCCGTTGGCAGACGTTGCACCAGCACCCACTGGTCGTTTGCGACACAGGCCACAACGCCGCAGGATGGACCTACCTGGCGGAGCAGATAGCCATGCAGAAGTGCCAGCACAAGCACATCGTGTTTGGAATGGTCGACGACAAGGACATCGGCGCCGTCATGGACATGCTCCCCAAGGACGCCACCTACTATTGGACGCAAGCCAGCACACATCGAGCCGTGCCCTCGGCAAAGGTGGCGCAGATGGGCCAGCAGCGCCATTTGCAGGGCGACGACTGCGGAAACGTGGAGAAAGCATACCGCAAGGCAATGGAAAAGGCAGGCCAAAACGATTTAGTTTTTGTTGGTGGATCGAGCTACGTCGTGGCCGATTTGTTGGCGTTAAACGATTTTTAACATCATGTTGTCCGTATTTTCTCTATTTTATCTTGCGATTATCGTTTATTTTTAGTTACTTTGCAGATAGATAAAGTAACTAAAAACTATTCACTATTATGAGCACGACTGAAACAGAAAACTTCGGCGGCCTGAAAAGATCCAATTATCAGGCCACTGTGGACGGAAAGAAGACAGATCTCTTTTTCCTCAAGAACAGCAAAGGTCACGTTGTAGCCATTACCAATTACGGCGGTGCAGTCGTCGGCGTGTTCGTTCCCGATAAAAATGGAGAACTGGCCAATGTCATTCAGAGCTATGACAGCATCGAGGCCGCACAAAAGTCCGACTCGCCATATAAGTCAACATTGATTGGTCGCTATGGCAACCGCATCTGCGAGGGCAACTTCACCCTCAACGGCAAGGCCTACCACTTGGCTGTGAACAACGGCAAGAACCACCTGCACGGCGGCAAGAAGGGCTACAACCTTCGCGTATGGGAAGCCCAGAAGATGGGCGAACACACATTGGCGCTCAACCTCGTAAGTCCTTACGGAGAAGAGGGTTACACCGGAGAGGTGAAAGTTTCGGTCGAATACTCATTCACCGACGACGATGAGCTCGTCATCGAGTATCTCGCCACCACAAACAAGAAGACGATTATCAACCTCACACACCACGGTTACTTCTCGTTGGCCGGTATTGCCAACCCCACACCCACGGTTGATAATGTGGTTTGCGAAATCAACGCCGACTTCTTTATCCCCATCGACGACACATCCATCCCCACAGGCGAAATCCTGAAGGTGGAGGGCACACCGTTCGATTTCCGCGCTCCCAAGCCGCTCGGCCAAGACATCGACGCCGACGACGAGCAGATCAAGAACGGCGCAGGCTACGACCATTGCTTCGTGCTCAACAAGAAGGAGTTTGGAGAGCTGTCGTTCGCTGCCAAGGTGGTTGAGCCGGTGAGCGGACGCACCATGGAGGTTTACACCACAGAGCCTGGCGTGCAGCTCTACACCGACAACTGGGCCGACGGCAAGGACGGACAGTGTGGCGCCTCATTCCCGAAGCGCTCATCGGTGTGCTTCGAGGCACAGCACTTCCCCGACACTCCCAACCGACCCTATTTCCCGAACGTCGTGTTGAAGCCGGGCGAGCAGTATAAGCAAAAGACCATCTATAAGTTTGGCGTGGAGAAATAACGTCTACCTAAGAAATAAGAGGGGGGAGGATGAGTTCCAGTTGGAATTCATCTTTCTCCCTATTCGTGAATGAACAATAACTGAATCAAAACAAATATGTCACAAACTCCTCAAACGCAGCGCCCCAACTACACGTTTGCGCTGATCGTTGTCTTCATCGTGTGCTTCCTCATCGGATTCATCACGACGATGAACAACTCTATGATTTCTTTCTGCTCTAAGGCTTTCGACCTGACAGCTCAGCAAGGCCAGTATGTCAACACCGCCTTCTACGGCGCCTACCTGCTGAGCATACCGTTCGCCATGCTCATGAGCAAGATTGGCTACAAGGGTACCCTTATCCTGGGTTTGGCGGTTGCCGGAATTGGCTTCGTCATCAACTCCATCGGCATCAACTCGGCCATCGCAGCACAGGCCAACGTTTACACCGTGTTCTTGGCCAGCATGTGCTTGGTGGCTTGCGGTGTGGTGATGCTGCAAAACGTGGCCAACCCCTACGTCATGGTTCTCGGCTCGCCTGAGAAGGGCGCTTTCCGCATGACGCTGAGCCAGGCTCTGAACTCCGTGGCCACCACGTTGGCTCCGCTGTTCATCACTTACGTCATCATCCGCGGTCAGGATCCTGAGCCCTCGGCTGTTCCCGCTCCGTTCCTGGGCTTGGGTATCTTCACGCTGGCCATCTGCGTCATCCTGGTGTTCCTGAAGCTCCCGAAGATCGACGAGGGCAAGCAGGCTGAGGACGCTGGTATCCACCGCGAGTATAAGAGCTCTGTGTTCAAGTATCCCCACGTTTGGTTGGGCGCACTCGGCATCTTCATGTATATGGGTGTTGAGATTGGCGTTCCTTCCATGCTTCCCTATAAGTTCCGCGACATGCTCGGCGCAGGCGAGGACTATACCTCGATCGCTACCAGCTACCTCGCATTCTACTGGGGTGGCATGATGGTAGGCCGTTTCATCGGTGCCGCCATCCTCGCCAAGTTTGAGCCGCGCAAGTTGCTCACCTCTTGCCTGGTGCTGGGTGCCGCATGCATCCTGCTGAGCGTTGTTCTCCCTGGCATGGTGGGTATCTGGTGCATGATCGCCGCTGGTCTGTTCCACTCCGTGATGTGGCCTTTGATCTTCAACCTGGGTCTCCAGGAGCTCGGTCCCCACACCAAGTCGGCTACGGGTGTCATCAACACCGGTGTGATTGGCGCTGCCCTGCTGATGCCTGTCATGGGTAAGTTGGTCGACTCTACCAGCGTTATCGTGGCAAGCTGCTGCCTCTTCATCTTCTATGCATACATCATCTGGTTCTGCAACTGGGGATCGAAGGTGGGTCTTGGAAAGTAAGTAAGATTCTATTAACTTTTTAAAAAAATACATCTATGGAGATTGAATATGTAAGAAGTCGCTTCATCAAGCATTTCGACGGCAAGACAGGTAACATCTACCACTCACCTGGCCGCATCAACCTTATTGGTGAGCACACCGACTATAATGGTGGATTTGTTTTCCCGGGCGCTGTGGAGCAGGGCATCATGGCTGAGGTTCGCCCCAACGGCCAGCAGACATGTAACGTCTACTCTATCGACCTGAAGGACATGGTCCATTTCAAGATCGACGATCCTAAGGGTCCGTCAGCCACATGGGCTCGCTACATCTACGGCGTAGTGCAGGAGATGAGAGCTCTGGGCGTAGACGTGAAGCCTTTCAACGCTGCCTTCGCTGGCGACGTTCCATTGGGCGCAGGTATGTCTTCGTCAGCCGCGCTCGAGAGCTGCTTCGCTTGCGCGCTCAATGATCTGTTTGGCGACAACAAGGTCTCTAAGTGGGACATGGTGTTGGCTGGTCAGGCAACAGAGCACAAGTATATCGGCGTTAACTGCGGTATCATGGACCAGTTTGCTTCAGTCTTCGGACAGAAGGGCAAGCTCATGCGCCTCGACTGCCGTAGCCGCGAGTTTGAGTATTTCCCCTGGGAGCCCAAGGGCTACAAGCTCGTTCTGCTCAACTCTAAGGTGAAGCACGAGCTGAAGGGTTCACCCTACAACGATCGCCGCAACTCTTGCGAGAACGTGGTGAAGGCGCTGAGCAGCCACTTCCCTGATAAGAAGTTTGAGACGCTCCGCGACGCCAACTGGGATGAGCTGGAGGCCGTGAAGCCTGTGGTGAGCGAGGAGGACTACACACGCGCACACTTCGTGCTGGGTGAGGTAGACCGCGTGCTCGCTGTGAGTGAGGCTCTTGAGAAGGGCGATTACGAGACCGTTGGACAGAAGATGTACGAGACCCACTACGGCCTGAGCAAGGAGTATGAGGTGAGCTGCGAAGAGCTCGACTACCTCAACGACATTGCCAAGGAGAATGGCGTGACGGGTTCACGTATCATGGGCGGTGGTTTCGGTGGTTGCACCATCAACCTGGTGAAGGATGAGGTTTACGACAAATTCATCGCTGATGCCAAGAAGAAGTTCAACGAGAAGTATGGTCATGAGCCTGAGGTCATCAATGTGGTCATTGGCGACGGCTCAAGAAAGATCTGCTAAGCATCGACACGTCATTTCGCACATAACGAAATAAATGACATAACCCACGACCTGTTGCCCGAAAAGGCAGCAGGTCTTTTTTTTTATGAACACGCTTCCCTACCCACCCCACAAACGTTACATTGTTACATGTTACATGTTACAATAAGGTGGTTCCACATGGCGCATTGTCGTACGCTCAACATTCCTTACCCAACATTACATCCCATTCCACGCCCAACTTTCAACATTCAACGTTTCCATCCCCATTCATGGCCAATAACACCATAAAAATAGACAATTTTGCCAGTTGATTTATGTCAAGGAGTGTAAAAATGCCCTTTTTCGAAAAATAATGGGTGCAAACTGATACAACTTTCACGGAAAAGTAGTATCTTTACCAACAAATTACAAGAACCAATCAACTAACAACTCTTTAGTATGGAAAACTTTAGGAACCTACTGCTTGGAGCCGGACTTGCTGTTGCGGCTTTGACATCATGCGCCGGCGGAGGACAGTCTGCTGTCGAGACCGTCTCTGGCCTGAACCCCGCCAATTTCGACACAACGCTGAACGGCAAGAAGACCGAGCTGATCACCATCAAAAATAGCAACGGCATGGAGGTGTGCCTCACCAATTATGGTGGCCGCGTAGTGAGCATCTGCGTGCCCGACAAGGATGGCAAGCCCACCGACGTCGTATTGGGCTACGACAACATCAAGCAATACGCCGACACGCTCAACAGCCCCTCCGACTATGGGTCAAGCGTAGGTCGCTACGCCAACCGCATCAAGGATTCGAAGATCGTGGTGGACGGCAAGACCTATCAGTTGCGCGCCAACGATAACGAGAACTGCTTGCACGGCGGTGGCAACACCGGATGGCTCAATAAGGTGTATGATGTGCAGGAGAAGACCGACAGCTCGGTGACATTCGCCATCACAGCCCCCGACGGCGAGAATGGCTTCCCCGGCACTGTGAAGGCCACAGCCACCTACGTGGTGAAGAGCAACAACACGCTCGACATTACGTTTGGAGCCACCACCGACAAGGAGACCGTGGTCAACATGACAAACCATAGCTACTTCAACCTCAACGGAGACCCCTCTAAAGAGGGCGTAGACCAGGTGATGTATATCAACGCCGACAAGTTCACCCCCGCCGACGCCAAGTATATTCCCACTGGCGAGATCAATGAGGTGACCGGCACACCCATGGATTTCCGCAAGGCACACGCCATTGGCGAGACCATCGTCGACACCACCTACGACCAGATTCGCAACGCCACGGGTTACGACCACAACTGGTGCCTCAACACCTTCAAGGATGGCAAGGGCGACGACACACAGGTGGCTGCCAGCCTCTACTCACCGAAGACGGGCATCTTGCTCGAGGTGTTTACCAACGAGCCCGGCATACAAGTTTACACCGGCAACTTCCAGGGCACAGGCATCGCTTGCAAGCATGGCATTAAGTACCCCAAGCACGTAAGCGTTTGCTTCGAGAGCCAGAAGTATCCCGATAGCCCCACCAAGATTGTGGCGAAGACAAAGGGATGGGAGATTTCCAATCCATACCTGAAGCCAGGCGAGAAATATTATAGTCACTTGGTTTACAAATTCTCCGTGAAATAATAACCAAAAACATTAACAATAACAAAACCAATTAGAAACAATGAATTGGAATTCAACAGAGTTCGTATGGCTCGACTGGGCCGTGCTCGCCATTGGCGTAATCGGCGTGATATGGGCAGTGTGGCATGCGATCGTTAAAGACAGAAAAGCTCAGAAAGGCGAAGATTCTTCTGCATACCTCTTTGGTAAGGGAGAGCCCTGGTACGTAATCGGTATGGCCATCTTCGCGGCCAACATCGGTTCCGAGCACCTTGTAGGTTTGGCAGGCACAGGCGCCAAGAGTGGTGTAGGTATGGCCCACTGGGAGATGCAGGGTTGGATGATCCTGATCTTGGGATGGCTGTTCGTACCATTCTATCAGTTGCTCATCAACAAGATGGGCAAGATCATCACCATGCCCGACTTTTTGAAATTCCGCTACACCCAGCGCACGGGCTCATGGCTGTCGATCATCACTCTCGTTGCCTATATTCTCACGAAGGTGAGCGTTACCGCCCTCACGGGAGGTATCTTCTTCGAATACCTTTGGGGCCTGAACTTCTGGGCAGGAGCCATCGGCCTGATCGTCCTCACCACCATCTTCACCGTGTTCGGTGGCATGAAGGGCGTTATGACCCTCTCCACCATCCAGACACCTATCCTCGTCATCGGTTCGTTCCTCGTGCTCTTCCTCGGCCTCTCTACCCTCGGTGGTGGAAGTATCTCGGCCGGTTGGACCGACATGATGGACTATTGCAGCAAGCTGAACAACGGCTATGGCACAACCCACATGTTCCACTGGGAGCAGGGCGACTCCATGTATCAGGAGTATCCTGGCTTCGTAGTGTTCCTCGGCGCCACCATCATCGGTTTCTGGTATTGGTGCACCGACCAGCACATCGTTCAGCGTGTGTTGGGTCAGGTTCCTGGCGAAAGCAACGCTGAGGTGATGAAGCGCGCCCGCCGTGGCACCATCGCCGCAGGTTTCTTCAAGGTTCTTCCTTGCTTCATGTTCCTCATTCCTGGTATGATTGCCGCCGCCTTGGCTCAGAAGGGTGCCATTCAGATGAACGAGACCGATGCCGCCTTCGCCATCATGGTGAAGACCGTGCTGCCCGCAGGTATCAAGGGTATCGTAACCATCGGTTTCATCTGCGCTCTCGTGGCTTCGTTGGCCGCCTTCTTCAACAGCTGCGCCACCCTCTTCACCGAGGACTTCTACAAGCCCCTGAAGAAGGGCATGTCGGAGGCCCACTACGTGTTCGTAGGTCGTGTCGCCACGGTTGTCGTGGTGGTGCTTGGCTTCGCTTGGTTGCCCATCATGATGAAGATGGACACCTTGTATAATTACCTCCAGGGCATCCAGTCGCTGTTGGCTCCGGCAATGGTCGCCGTGTTCGCCATGGGTATCTTCTTCAAGAAGATCACGCCTAAGGCTGGTGAGTACACCATGATCGTGGGCTTCCTCATCGGAATGCTCCGCCTCGTGACCAACGTCATTACCGACACCGGCAAGTCCACCATGGACGGCGCCTTCTGGAACGCCACCACATGGTTCTGGCAGACCAACTGGCTGGTGTTCGAGTGCTGGTTGCTCGTGTTCCTCATCATCTTCATGGTTGTGGTGAGCTGCTTCACTCCCGCCCCAAGCAAGGAGCAGGTGGAAGCCATCACCTTCACATCCGACTTCAAGAAGTCGATCCGTGAGAGTTGGGGTGCCTTCGACATCATTGGCTCACTCCTCGTGATTGGCCTTTGCGCAGCATTCTACTGGTACTTCTGGTAAATCGGCAAGCAAGACTAACCCATACGCATTGCAAGTCTCTTTTGGAAACGCGTTTTCCAAAGAGGCTTGTACTGATTTGAAAAATAACCTATAAGCATGACAGGATTTTACAAAGAACACACAAAGTATTTCGTTTCCGTTGACTGCATAGTCTTCGGTTTTGATGGATTTAAGCTTGAGGTGCTCATCGGCAAGCGCAAGATGGACCCCGGAAATGGCCAATGGTCGCTCCATGGTGACTTTGTGGAGCCCACCGAAAGTGTGGATGAAGCAGCCAACCGTGTGCTCTTCCAAATGACGGGCCTCAAGGACCAATACATGAAGCAGTCGGGGGCTTATGGCGCCATCGACCGCGACCCGGGAGAGCGCGTGGTGTCGGTGGCCTATTGCGCCCTCATCAACGTGAAAGACTACGATGAGTCGATGCTCACCAAATATGGTTTGGAGTGGGTGCCGCTCGAGAAGTTGCCCCAGCTCTACTCCGACCACAACATTATGGTGAAAGACGCCGTCAAGATGCTTCGCAACCGCATCAAGACAGAGCCGTTGAGCTTCAACCTCTTGCCCGAGCTGTTCACGCTCACCCAGTTGCAGCATGTTTACGAGGCCATCCTGGGCCAGGAAATCGACAAGCGCAACTTCCGAAAGCGCATCAAGCAGATTGATGTCATCGAGAAGACCGAGCACATCGACAAGTTGACATCGAAGCGTGGCGCCGCCTTGTATCGTTTCAACCAAGACGCTTACAACAACGACCAGACCTTCAGGCTTTAAGCCGCTTGGCCATAGGCCGAATAGGCTACACACCGCAGAGGCCCATGCCTGTTAGTCCATCCCATATTTGAACCATAAAAATTTAAAGGATATGTTAGAAGAATTAAAAGAAAAAGTATTCCAAGCCAACCTCGACTTGGTTAAGCACAATTTGGTGCTCTTCACCTGGGGCAATGTGTCGGGCATTGACCGCGAGAAAGGTCTTGTTGTCATCAAGCCCTCGGGCGTTAGCTACGACGACATGAAAGCCAACGACATGGTGGTGGTCGACCTGCAGACGGGCAAGGTGGTGGAGGGCGACCTCAACCCCTCGAGCGACACTCCCACCCACTTGGAGCTTTATCGCAACTTTCCCGAGATTGGCGGTGTGGTTCACACCCATTCCACCTATGCCACGGCATGGGCCCAGGCAGGCCTCGACATCCCCAGCATCGGCACCACACACGCCGACTATTTCCACGACGCCATCCCCTGCACCGACGACATGACCGCCGACATGATGGCTGAGTATGAGCTCAACACGGGCGTGGTGATTGTCAACAAGTTTAAGAAAGACAACATCAACTATGTGCACACTCCCGGTGTGCTCGTCAAGAACCACGGTCCCTTCACCTGGGGTAAGAACGCCGACGAGGCCGTCTACCACGCCGTAGTGGCCGAGCAGGTGGCCAAGATGGCCTTTGTGTCGTTCTCCGTCAACCCCAACACCACGATGAACCCCCTGTTGGTGGAGAAGCATTTCAACCGCAAGCACGGCCCCAACGCCTACTACGGTCAGAAGAAGAAATAACCAACCGTCAGGTCTCTGCCCCACCCCGGGCGGAGACGCTGACCCCACATAGCATTCAAGAACTTACTAATAATTAAAAACAAACAACTATGATTAAGGCATTCGAAAATTTAGAAGTGTGGTTTGTTACCGGCGCACAGCTCCTTTATGGAGGCGAGACAGTTAAGATCGTTGATGGCCACTCTAAGGAGATGGTCGATGGTCTGAACAATAGCGGCATCATTCCCATCAAGGTAGTATATAAGGGCACCGCCAACTCATCAGCCGAGGTGGAGGCCATCATGAAGGCATCCAACAACGACGACAAGTGCGTTGGTATCATCACCTGGATGCACACCTTCTCACCCGCCAAGATGTGGATCAAGGGCCTTCAGGCTCTGAAGAAGCCGCTCCTCCACTTCCACACACAGTATAACGCCGAAATTCCATGGAACGACATCGACATGGACTTCATGAACCTCAACCAGTCGGCTCACGGCGACATCGAGTTTGGCCACATCTGCACCCGCATGCGCGTGCCCCGCAAGGTTGTTGTGGGTTACTGGAAGAGCGAAGAGGCTCAGAAGCAGATCGCCACATGGGCCCGCGTTGCCGCTGGCGTTGCCGACGCCCACAACGTGCGCTGCCTGATGTTTGGTATGAACATGAACAACGTTGCCGTTACCGATGGCGACCGCGTAGAGTTTGAGCAGCGCCTCGGCTACCACGTCGACTACTATCCCGTTTCTTCATTGATGGAGTACTACAAGAAGGTGACCGACGCCGAGGCCGACGCCCTTGTTGAGGAGTACAAGAAGGCTTACACCATCAAGATCGACGAGTCGGGCGAGGAGGTTTATTGGGAGAAGGTGAAGAACTCTGCCAAGGCCGAGATCGCTCTCCGCCGCGTGCTCAAGGACGAGAACGCCACAGCTTTCACCACCAACTTCGACGACCTTGGCGACGCCGACATCAACGATCCCAACTTCTGCGGATTCGACCAGATTCCCGGCCTCGCTTCTCAGCGCCTGATGGCTGAGGGTTACGGCTTCGGCGCCGAGGGCGACTGGAAGACGGCTTGCCTCTATCGCACCCTGTGGGTGATGAACCAGGGCCTTTCTAAGGGTTGCTCATTCCTTGAGGACTACACCCTGAACTTCGCCGCCGATTGCACCTCATCGCTCCAGAGCCACATGCTCGAGGTGTGCCCACTCATCGCCACCGACAAGCCCAAGCTCGAGGTACACTTCCTCGGCATCGGCATCCGCAAGCAGCAGACCGCACGCCTCGTGTTCACATCCAAGACCGGCCATGGCATCAAGGCCACAGTAGTAGACCTTGGCAACCGCTTCCGTCTCATCACAAGCGAGGTGGAGTGCATCGAGCCCAAGCCCATGCCCAAGCTCCCCGTTGCCTCTGCCCTCTGGGTGCCCCAGCCTTCATTCGAGGTGGGAGCCGGTGCATGGATCCTCGCTGGTGGCACACACCACAGCGCCTTCTCTTACGACATCACCGCCGAGTACTGGGACGACTTCGCTGAGATCTTAGGCATCGAGCATGTCAACATCGACAAGAACACCACGATCAGCGACTTCAAGCAGCAGCTCCGCAACAACGAGGTTTACTACATGCTTAACAAGGCTCTCAAGTAATATTGGCATGACAGCAAAAGATACTATACAGCAGGGCAAGGCCGTGCTTGGCATCGAGTTTGGTTCCACACGAATCAAGGCCGTGCTTATCGATGGCGACAACGCCCCCATCGCACAGGGCTCCCACACATGGGAGAACCAGTTGGAGAACGGCTTATGGACCTACAGCATCAAGTCGATCTGGGAAGGTGTGCAAGATTGCTACGCCACCCTTCGCAAGGATGTGATGGACCAGTATGGCATCGAGCTGGAGAACCTGGCAGCCATTGGCGTTAGTGCCATGATGCACGGCTACATGGCTTTCAACAAGAACCAGGAGATCTTGGTGCCTTTCCGCACATGGCGCAACACCAACACGGGCAAGGCAGCCGCCCGCCTGTCTGAGTTGTTCAATTTCAACATCCCCCTTCGTTGGAGCATCTCTCACCTCTACGAGTGCATCATCGACGGCGAGAGCCACGTGAAGGATATCGATTACCTGGCCACGCTCGACGCCTACATCCATTGGCAGCTGACGGGTGAGCGCGTCACCGGCATTGGCGATGCCTCGGGCATGCTTCCCATCGACCCCGACACCAAGGATTACGATGAGAAGATGGTGAAGAAGTTCGACACGCTCTTGGCTCCCAAGGGCTACCCCTGGAAATTGCGCGACATCCTCCCGAAGGTGCTCGTTGCCGGCCAGGAAGCCGGTTGCCTCACCGCCAAGGGCGCCAAGCTGCTCGACCCGTCGGGCCACCTGAAGGCAGGCATCCCCATGTGTCCTCCCGAGGGCGACGCCGGCACGGGCATGGCAGCCACCAACGCCGTTCGCCAGCGCACGGGTAACGTAAGTTGCGGCACCTCATCGTTCTCGATGATTGTGCTCGAGAAGAACCTCAGCCAGCCCTATAAGAGCATCGATATCGTCACCACGCCCGACGGCGCCCCCGTCGCCATGGTTCATTGCAACAACTGCACGAGCGACATCAACGCTTGGGTCAACATCTTCAAGGAGTGCCTGGAGGCCAACGGCCATAAGGTCGACATGGGCCAACTGTTCGTTACGCTCTTCCAGACAGCCCTCAAGGGCGACCCCAACTGCGGTGGCCTGATGGCCTACAACTACTTCTCGGGCGAGCCCGTGACAGGTCTCGACGAGGGTCGCCCCATGATTGTGCGCTCTCCCAACGATGTGTTCTCATTGGCCAACTTCATGCGCGCCAACCTCTATGGCGCCGTGGCCGTGCTCAAGATTGGCAACGACATCCTGTTCAAAGACGAGAAGGTTCAGGTAGACCGCCTCACGGGCCATGGTGGCTTCTTCACCACTCCCGAGGTGGGCCAACGCATCCTCGCCGCCGCCCTCAACCTGCCCATCTCCGTCATGAAGACCGCAGGCGAAGGTGGTCCTTGGGGTATGGCGCTCCTGGCATCTTACCTCGTCAACAGCAGCAAGCACCAGTCGCTTGCCGACTTCCTCGACCAGAAGGTCTTCGCCGGCAACAAGGGCACCGAGGTAACGCCCACCACCGAGGAGGTGGAAGGCTTCAACGCCTACATCGAAAGCTACAAGAAGGGTCTTGCCATTGAACAGGCCGCTGTTCAAAACAAAGACTAAAGCATAGACTGAAGAATGATCCGCAATCACCTGATTATCACACTCCTCTGCCATTTACCATGTATCGGAAACGTTACCTTCGGTAAGCACACAGGAGCCATGCTATGAAGGTTGGTTGCGGATTATTTTTACCATCACCTCTACCCCGACGAGCCATCGCCCGTCTCACCGACGCAAAACTCAAGAAAAACGTATTAAACACCAAAATACCCGCCAAATCCATCGTGGTTATAAATTTAAAATAGTAACTTTGTGCAATAAGAGGTATTTTTAACACATTACAAAACCAACAAAACTAAAATATTACAGCAATGAATGACATTCAAGTAATGAACCATGCAGCCGACAACATCCGTATCTTGGCTGCTTCCATGGTAGAGAAAGCCAAGTCAGGACACCCCGGCGGTGCTATGGGTGGCGCCGACTTCATCAACGTGCTCTTCTCCGAGTACATGGTTTGGGACCCCACAGACCCCACCTGGACCGGACGCGACCGTTTCTTCCTCGACCCAGGCCACATGAGCCCCATGCTTTATTCAGCGCTCACCCTTCAGGGCCGCTTCACCTTGGACGAGATCCAGGAGCTGCGCCAGTGGGGTTCACCCTGCCCCGGCCACCCCGAGCTCGACGTTGTTCGCGGCATTGAGAACTCGAGCGGTCCGCTCGGCCAGGGCCACGCCATGGCAGCCGGTGCCGCCGTCGCCGAGAAGTTCCTCGAGGCCCGTCTGGGATCCACCATGATGCAGCACACCATCTACGCCTATATCTCCGATGGCGCCGTGCAGGAGGAGATCTCGCAGGGTGTAGGCCGTCTCGCCGGCGTGCTGGGGCTCAACAACCTCATCATGTTCTACGACTCCAACGACATCCAGCTCTCCACCGAGTGCAACGAGGTCATGCAGGAGGACACCGCCGCCAAGTATCGCGCCATGAACTGGAATGTCATCGAAATCAACGGTAGCGATGTGGCCCAGATCCGCAAGGCCCTCGACGCCGCCAAGCAGGAGCAGGAGCGCCCCACCCTCATCATCGGCAAGACCGTTATGGGTAAGGGTGCGTTGAAGGCCGATGGCAGCAGCTACGAGCACAACGTGAAGACCCACGGCGCACCCCTGGGCGATGGCGCTTACGTCAACACCATCAAGCACCTGGGTGGCAATCCCGAGAACCCCTTCGTCATCTTCGACGATGTGAAGAAACTCTATGCCGACCGTGCCGAGGAGCTCAAGGCCATCGTGGCCAAGCGCAAGGCCGCCGAGGCCGCCTGGGCCAAGGAGAACCCCGCGCTCAAGGCTCAGATGGACGAGTGGTTCAGCGGCAAGGCCCCCAAGGTCGATTGGAGCAAGGTGGAGCAGAAGGAAGGCTCTGCCACACGCGCCGCATCTGCCGCTTGCCTCGCCGAACTGGCCAAGCAGGTCCCCAACATGATCTGCGCCTCAGCTGACCTCTCCAACTCCGATAAGACCGACGGCTTCCTGAAGCAGACCCACGCCCTGAAGAAAGGCGACTTCAGCGGCGCCTTCTTCCAGGCCGGTGTGGCCGAGCTCACCATGGCCGACATGTGCATCGGCATGATGCTCCACGGTGGTGTCATCGCCGCCATGGGCACCTTCTTCGTCTTCTCCGACTATATGAAGCCCGCCGTTCGCATCGCCGCCCTGATGGGCGTTCCCGTGAAGTTCATTTGGACCCACGACGCCTTCCGCGTAGGTGAGGATGGTCCTACCCACGAGCCCGTGGAGCAGGAGGCCCAGATCCGCCTCATGGAGAAGTTGCAGAACCACAAGGGTCAGGACAGCGTGCGCGTGTTCCGTCCGGCCGACGCCGACGAGACCACCGTTTGCTGGGCCATGGCCATGGAGAACACCAACACCCCCACCGCGCTCATCCTCTCTCGCCAGGGCATCGCCAAGCTGCCCGCCGGCAACAATTATGAGGAGGCTCGCAAGGGAGCCTATATCGTGGCAGGTTCCGACGAGAACCCCGACGTCATCCTCGTGGCCAGCGGCTCAGAGGTGTCGACGCTCGAGTCGGGCTGCGAGGCCCTTCGCCGCGACGGCATCAAGGTGCGCGTGGTGAGCGCTCCCTCCGAGGGCTTGTTCCGCCGCCAGTCGGCCGAGTACCAGGAGGCTGTTCTGCCCTACAACGTCAAGAAGTTTGGCATGACCGCCGGTCTCCCCTGCACGCTCGAGGGCTTGGTGGGCATTGGTCCCAACAGCAAGGTGTTCGGCATGAAGAGCTTCGGCTTCTCCGCTCCCTACAAGGTGCTCGATGAGAAGTTGGGCTACACCGGCGAGAACGTGTACAACCAGGTGAAGGAGTTCCTGAACCGCTAACCGTTCCCCCATGGAGGTAAAGACCGTAGGCTTGGCCAGCGACCACGCTGGCTTCGCCTTAAAACAGTTTGTCAAGCAATACCTCGACGAGCGAGGCATCGCTTATAAGGATTATGGCACCCTCAGCGAGGAGAGCTGCGACTATCCCGACTTCGGCCACGCCTTGGCCGAGGGCGTGGAGCGTGGCGAGGTCTACCCCGGCATCGGCATCTGCGGATCGGGCGAGGGCATCGCCATGACGCTCAACAAGCACCAGGGCATCCGCGCTGGCCTGTGCTGGATGCCCGAGATAGCACATCTCATCCGCCAGCACAACGACGCCAACGTGCTTGTCCTGCCGGGCCGCTTCATCAACAACGACATGGCCCGCAAGATCCTCAACGAGTTTTTCGCCACCGATTTTGAGGGAGGGCGCCACCAGCGCCGCGTCGACAAGATTCCCGTACAGGGATAACAGGCCGACGCGCCCAACCCCATCTATACCATCAAGCCTTGCGTCCCCCCCTATGGAGGCGCAAGGCTTTTTGCCCTACCCAGGCGTTCTGTTTTTTAACCCCCACACCCCATCCTATCGCACGCATCATCCCACATGAAAAAGATTGTCATCCTCGATTTCGACGGCACCCTGGCCGACACCAAGCCCGTCATCGTCAACACGTTCCACCGCACCCTCAGCGCCATGCACCTTCCTCCCCACACCGACGCCGAGATAGCGGCCACCATCGGCCTGCCCCTCCTCGAGGCGTTCCCCGTGTTGGAGCCCATGTCGGCGAGCATGGCCCAGGCGTGCACCCATTGCTACCGCCGCATCTTCGAGGACGTCAACCGTGAACTCGGCGTACCCATGTTCCCCCATGTGGCGGCCACCCTTCGCCAGCTCCACGCCCGCGGCCTGCTGCTCACCATAGCCACCAGTTGCGGCCACCAGTCGGTATGCCAGTTTATACATACGTTCCACCTCAACCACATCATCAGCTATGTGGTGGGCGCCGAGGACGTAACGCTCGCCAAGCCCCACGCCGAGCCCGTCAGCAAGACGCTCGCCCACTTCTCCTTGGAGCCCGCCGACGCCGTGGTGGTGGGCGACACCCATTTCGATATCCTCATGGGTCGCAACGCAGGATGCGCCACCATTGGCGTAACCTATGGCAACGGGTCGCGCCAAAGCCTGATGCAAGCAGGAGCCGACGCCATCGCCGACCACTTCGAGCAAATCGCAGACATGATACAGTAAAAGGCTATTAAGATAGGTTATACTAATGAAACTAACTGTATTTCAACAAATTAGTGTTCAATATATTTGTGCAGTTTACTGGAAATACATTGATAGATAATTTATTGAACTTCTGTTAGTTATATTTAGTTAGCAGACCCTATCTATGCTTGTAACAACGCTTACGCAGATGTATTCCAAACTAATTTTGGATAACACCTACAACTTATGGGTATGATATAGCGTATTATCTCAAATCGCATTGTGGGGTAAAGGGATGTTGTGAACTGAAGTGGGGATTTCAGATCAAATTATCTGCAAATTCAGTAACGAAAGGACGTGTACACGCATGAAGGACGTTGAATGGCTAAGTTGCGGATTTGAGGATAGAAATAAAATCTTAGCTATCTCTTTCTTTAATCATTTTTTTTGCAACACCTACACATTTGTCGGACGAACCCGTTTTTTGCTTAAAACGCCAAACTTTTTGTCGTTTTTGACATTTTTTTTGGGTTTAATTGTATAACTTTGTGACCAAATGATCTAAATCATAGCACGATGAGCAAGAATATGAACCGCATAAAGGTGGTTTTGGCAGAGACGAAGCACACAAACCGATGGTTAGCGCGCGAGCTAAAGAAAGATGAGGCGACCATTTCTAAATGGTGTACAAACACCAGTCAGCCAAGTCTTGAAACACTTTACCAAATAGCAGAGTGTCTTAACGTCGATATAAAAGACCTTCTAAACTCATCCAAAAACGATGACATACAAAAATTGTAAGATTCGTTAAGCAATAGAAGAATATGAGCAGCAGCTTCATTACAAATAAAGACAAATTCCTCTCGGACATCATAAACGGCATTCTTCCCAAAACAGATGCCGTAGATTTCCTTGTGGGCTACTTTTACTATTCCGGCTATGTGCAACTCTCCGAAAATTTGAAGAGCAAGCACATCCGCATTCTTGTCGGCCTTGACATAGAGATTCAAATTTCCAAACATGTTTGTGAAGTTGAGAACTTCCGGCAGAAGCTTCTATCACGTGGCGTATTGAAGGAACAATACTATAGCGAGTTTGTCAAAGCATTTAATGATACCGATTTTCTTGATACTGCAGAGAAGATAGAACAGTTTAAGATGTTCTATGCCAAGATACTTGATGGCACGTTGGAAATCCGCAAGACGCTTGACCCTTGCCATTCAAAGATGTATCTCTTTGTCTATAATGAGTCGATGAACGAGGGTGGGGAACTGCCAGGCGTGATGATAACAGGTTCAAGCAATCTGTCATACCAAGGCATGCAGGGCCGTTTGGAACTCAATGCGCGCTTCAATGACAAGGCCGACTATGATGAGGGACACGAGATTTTTGAGGAGTTGTGGCGCGATGCAGTTGTCATTGCCGACCAGACTAATGTTGACGAATGGAACAACAAGGTTATGGCACACATTTGGTATGACACGCTCTTCTCTCCATACCTCATGTTCATCCGTGTGCTCCATGAGTATTTCAATATTCCAACAAAAGAGAACCTTCTCACTCCTTACGACATTACGGATGGCAGGTATTCCAATCTGAAATATCAGACTGATGCAGTGCAGTTAGCTCTTCGCTCTTTGGAAAACCATAGTGGTGCTATTATAGCCGATGTAGTGGGCTTGGGCAAGAGTGTTATTGCGGCAACGGTGGCGCGCAACCTACACCTTCGCACCATTATCGTGTGTCCACCTCACCTTTGCAAGCAATGGGAAGGGTATCGTGATGAGTTCGGTTTTACGGCATCGGTATTCAGTGCAGGAAAGATTGAAGAGGCACTGCTACATTATCAGGAATTGAAGAAGCCCGACGAAAAGTTCCTTATCATCCTCGACGAGGCACATCGTTTCCGCAACGAATACACCTTGGATTATGCTTTGCTTCACAATCTCTGTATCGGTAACAAGGTGCTGCTCCTTACAGCAACCCCCTTCAACAACCAGCCTGCCGACATCTACTCGCTGATCAAGTTGTTCCAGATACCCACCCATTCCACATTGAAGACGGTGGAGAACCTTGGCGCAGCATTCAAGCAGCTTATCGACTGCTATCGAGAACTGCGCGAAGCACAACGCAAGGGACAAATAGAAGAGGATGAGGTTAAACTTACAGTCAATAATATATCAAAGGCCATTCGTTCCATCATCGGTCCGTTAGTGGTACGTCGTTCACGCCTCGACTTGCAAGACATACCCGACTATGCCAAAGACTTGAAACAGCAGAAGATACAACTCGTCATTCCCAATGATCCTGAGGAACTGACTTATGACCTAAGTCAGATGAAAGACCTGTATCTCAATACACTTGACCGTATCAGTAAATCAGAAGGCAGCACCGATAATATCACACGCTTTAAGGCAGCTCGTTACTCACCCGTGCTCTATGTCAAAAAGGACATGAGGGAGCAGCTTGCCCAAGAACTGGAAGAGAAGACGGGTATCAAGTTTGGACTCCTCATTGGACGTCAGACCAACGTGTCGAGCTTCATGCGCCACTTGCTGGTGTCTCGTTTTGAGAGTTCCATGGCAGCCTTCCAAACGTCGCTTGGCTACATGATCCAGTCTGCCGAGCATCTTTTGACATGGATTGACAAACGTCATAAGATACCGGTATATAAAAAAGGCAATCTCCCAGAAGTGGATGATTTCTATACCGACGACGGCATGGAAGAGATTCAGGAGACTTTCGATAAATATGAGAGTCGCGGTTTCTTTGAGATTGATATGAAGTATGTAGAGGACAACTTTATCGAAGATGTAAAGACCGACATCCATCTGCTTCAAAGCCTTCGCGAAGAGTGGTTCGGTAAAGAGAATGTCATTAAGCAAGATCCAAAACTTGATTCATTTATCGAAATAGCGAAGAAAAAATTGGAGCAAGAGCCTGAGCGTAAGCTTATAGTCTTCTCTGAGTATGCCGACACCGTCGATTATCTCGGTAAGAAATTGGTGGAGGCAGGTCTTCCTGTAATGAAATACACTTCGGCCGACGCATCTCCCAACAATAAAGAGCTCATACGCGCCAATTTTGATGCCGGATTGAAGAAAGAACTTCAGCGCGACGACTATAAGATACTTGTGGCCACTGATGCCATCTCTGAAGGTTACAACCTGCACCGTGCTGGCGCTATCTTCAACTATGACATTCCATACAACCCCACACGTGTCATACAGCGTATCGGTCGTATCAATCGTATTAACCGCAAGGTGTTTGACGAGCTCTTTATCTACAACTATTTCCCATCGGATGTGGGTGAAGCTGAGACACGTACAAAGGAAATCTCCACACTCAAAATGGCCATGATTCATGCCATCATGGGGGAAGATACCAAGGCACTGACAAAGGACGAAGAGGTGCAGGCCTATTTCAAGGAGCGTTACCGTAAGGAGATCCAGAAGAATGAAGAAAGTTCATGGGACACGCCTTACCGGAAACTTCTCAACGAAATGAAAGGCACTGAGACATATCAAAAGGCTCTTGAAATACCCCATCGTGCCCGCACTGCGCGCAAGATTGAGAAGGCGGATTATGGTGTACTAATGTTCGGACGTAAAGGTAACGACTTTGTGTTCAAAATTTGCAATGAAGAAGAGTCTCCAAAGATGCTCTCAGCTGAGGATGCACTTAAACTCTTCTCTGCACAACCGTCTGAAAAACCTGTAGAGTTGAGTGAGTTCTTTGATGCGACCTACCAGAAAGTGAAGATCAGCCTGTTCAAGGGCGGAGCTAATGACCACAACGAGAAGGATGTTCTGAATGCTCTGGCTAAGATTAAGGTATTTGCCAAAGCAAAACTGCTGAATAAGGATTATCTCGACGATCTCCTCATCGTGGTAAAGGCAGATGCCTTGTCTGGTCATGAGATAAGATACATCAATCAGTTGTCTGTGAAGAATGTCAATGAGCTGCCTAAAAAGATACCAACTGAGTATCTGGCTCGCATCATCATTACACAGAACAGCGTGGATGAAGGAGAGGAGACTTTAATTTTGAGTGAAGAACTGCAAAAGTAGAACAGATGGAATTTAATAAAGCATACAACCGGCAGGAGTTTGTGAGTTTCCTGCGAAACAACTTCCTTCCAGAAGACTTTGTGCCGCTGGTGGAGGATGTGCCGCTCGCTACTGCCACCAAATATACAACCACGGCTACAAAACTGGGCACTTGCGACTCGCTCGACCTTGTGGTCTATGAGGTGCGCCACACATCACGCCACGATGCGCGCGTGGCATTGTCAAAAGAGGCTTTCCGATTGCTGGCCGATGAGATGCAGGAACGTGCCCTGGTAGCTTTCGTCCCAGAAGACAATGCAGCCAATTATCGTTTCTCATTCATTGAGATTAGTTTCGGTCTCAAGGACGAGACGCACATCATGCGCACCTACAGCAATCCTCACCGCTACAGTTTTCTGCTCGGTGAAGGCATTGCCTACTATACGCCCAATAAGTATCTGAACGAGAAGGGGCGTGTCGTTGACGATGACGACCTCCGTGCCCGATTCTCTGTTGAGACGCTGACGCAGGATTTCTATCGCGAGTTGAGCGACTGGTATGCCTGGGCCATTAAGATTATCCGTTTCCCCAACGATATTAAGAACGAGAAGGACGACGACAAGTATAACCACGAGAGTGCCATCCGCCTTATCACGCGCCTTATTTTCGTTTGGTTCCTGAAACAACGCCATCTGATACCTGACGAGTTCTTCGACCAGGAGTATATTGCCAACAACCTTATAGAGAACTTCTGTCCTCACCAGAAGGACGGTCTCTTCGGCTTTAAGTCGCATGAAAGCGTCTATTATAAGGCCATCTTGCAGAACTTGTTCTTTGCCATGCTCAATAGCCCTATTACGAAGGAGGGCAGCACTAAGCCGACGGAGCGTCGTTTCCGCAATGGCCGTGGCGACTACGACAACAACAAGTTGATGCGCTACGAGCGCTACTTCTTGAATCCACAGCTCTTTGTTGACTTGGCAAATAGTACCGTTCCGTTCCTCAATGGCGGTCTCTTCGACTGCCTTGACGACAAGGATAAAGGCATATACTACGATGGATTCTCTGACCGCAAGGAGGTCGGCAGTAAACTCATATTCCCAGACTACCTCTTCTTTGGAGAAGAGGCAGGAAAGAATATCGACCTCTCCGAGTTTTATGGTGACAAGAGAAAGAAGCGTGTTTCGGCCCGTGGTATCATAGACATCCTGAAACGCTATAACTTCACCGTCGAGGAAAATACGCCCTTCGACAAGGAGGTCTCGCTCGATCCGGAGCTTTTGGGTAAGGTGTTTGAGAACCTGTTGGCAGCCTACAATCCAGAGACGCAATCAACAGCGCGCAAGCAGACCGGCTCATTCTATACACCGCGCGAGATTGTGCAATACATGGTGGACGAGAGTCTGGTGGCTCATGTCAAGCGCATTGTGGGCGAAGACATAGAGCCGGAGTTCCGCCGTCTGCTGCAATACACCGACGACCCTGTTGACCTGTCACCAGAACAGCGTAAGTCCATCATGCAGTCGCTCTATGAGTGCCGCATCCTCGACCCTGCCTGCGGTTCTGGCGCATTTCCCATGGGTATGCTCCAACAGATGGTGCACATTCTCGGTCGCATCGACCCGGAGAATGTGGAGTGGAAGAAGATGATGATGGACTTGGCTGTGGGTGAGACAACCGAGGCTTTTCAAGCCGACAGTAAGGAGGAGCGTCAGGAACTCCTTGCCGACATCGAACGCAGCTTTGACGAAAACATCAACCGTCCCGACTACGCCCGCAAACTCTACCTCATAGAGCATTGTATCTATGGAGTAGATATTCAGCCCATTGCCATCCAGATAAGCAAGTTGCGCTTCTTCATCTCGCTTGTCGTGGATCAGCGCACGAATAACGACCCTGCCGACAACTTCGGCATTCGCCCATTGCCTAATCTGGAGGCCAAGTTTGTTGCGGCTAACACCCTTATTGGCCTTGCTAAGAAGGATGCCACGCTCTTCGATACTGATGCCATTAAAGAAAAAGAACAGGCGCTCAAACTCGCCAAGCACAAGATCTTCTCGGCTAAGACGATTCGCACTAAGCGCAAGTATCGCCAACTGGTGAAAGACTTGCGTCATGAACTCGCCAATATGATGGAGAAAACTGGAGCGGTAGGCTGTGAGGAAGCTCGACAACTTGCATCTTGGGATATGTTCGACCAAAATGCATCCTCGTCATTCTTTGATCCTCAATGGATGTTTGACGTAAAGGAGGGATTCGATATCGTGATTGCCAATCCACCTTATGTCTTGTTGCAGAATAGTGATATAAGTATTGAGACTCAAAATAATCTAAAAGAGACATATTGTGTTGCTCAATATAAAGTCGATTTGTATCATCTTTTTATTGAAAGAGGAGGTAAACTTCTTGACAAAAATGGCTTCTTATGCTATATCACATCTTCTACATTTTTAACAAATACATATACAGAAAAGCTCAGACAATTTATGTTAGATGGTTTTTCTGTAAGCTTCATCGTAAATATCGAAGACAGCGTATTTGAGGCTTGTGTAAATACCTGCATAATCGGTATGGCTAGAGATCGATCCGCGTCAAACGAGCTGGTATATTATAAAGGCGTTTTAAAACCTAATTTTATTGCATCAGAACTGTCAATTTGCCCCCAAATAGAATATTTGCATGCTAATTTATGTATAATACAGCCTATGGGTAATTATGATGATAACCTCATAATGTCCAAAATTGAGGATAACAGCGCACCATTGAAAAATTACGCTTTAGTGAAGTTTGGAATGCAATTACGAAACCGTAAGATTTATCCGACAGATGTGATAACAAATCCAGACAGTGAAGAACTGACTCCTTTTCATAGAAAGTGCTTAACAGGAAAAGATATAATGGAATGTTATTCGGTCTATAATAACCGTTATTGCTATTTCAACAGAGAGGCTAAATGTGGTGGTTGTTGGGACGAATCAGTACAAAATGCTAAGGTAAAAATTCTTATAAGACAAGTTGGAGCTATCCCTGTTTGTGGTATAGACGTTAATGGATATGCAGTACTGAATAGCGCATTCATGGTTATTGCACACAGCATAAACCATTATGCATTATTGGGTTTACTAAATTCTAAGGTTCTGAAATATTATTGGTCTAAAAAATTCGAGGATAAACGTAAAGCATTTCCAAAGATAAAAGGAAGCTACATCGAGCTGCTCCCCATTATAAAAATCAATGATGATTACTTCAATTCATTGGTAAAAAAAATAGTTTCAATGCGCAAAGAAGGAGATAATTGCGTGAAAGAAATAAACGAAATGAACCTGATGGTCTATAAGCTTTACAACTTGACCTACGATGAAGTGAAAGTTGTGGACCCTGAAACCACGATAACAGAGGAGGAGTATGAACGTGAAATAAGTAAGCAGTCATGAGTAGATTAAGCAAACTATACGATGCCATCGAGACGCTTCGCAAAGAAGGCGTTTCAACGGACGACCTGGAAGAGAAGGTGAGTCAAGCAGAGGAGGATATCATCAAGAAAGAGATTCTTCCCATCTTGACGCAGAATATTGAGCCTGCCCTTCAGCAGGTGAAGCGCGAGCTTGTACTGGTCGTTGACTATCAGCCCGGTCAGCCTATAAGCGTGCATCTAAGCCGTAAGCGCAACTTCACGGCAGAAATTGCCGATGCCAAGGAAATTGTGCAAGACCCCATCGTGGAGCATGGAGAGAGAAAGAGCAAGCAGGAAAAGATTGAGCGTTCTTCTCCAACTGATATGGCAGTTTTCTTCCCCGACGGTACAATGATTGCAGAGGAACACGCCAACGATACGTTAGAGAAAGTAGTTCGCAAAATAGGCGTGGCAAGAGTGCGCCAAGTGGTAGAAGCACAAGGCTTGGTGATGTGCAAGGTGCCCGTCATCTCCAACCGTCGCGACACCAAGTATGGCCGGTCTCAAAGAGACCTTGGCAATGGTTGGCTCCTCATGACCCACTCCAACAACAAGATGAAGAAGGCATTCCTTGAAAAGGTGAGCGCTGCCCTGGGCTTGGGGCTTAGAATAGTATTGAATTAACGTCAACGAAATGGAACACAGTTATCACATTCCTCATCTTCTACTGCTTTTTGACATTGAGACAAAAGCCATCAGTCTTATCAAGCAGATTTTCAACTTGATGAATCAGTATAAGCAAGTGAAAGAACGCGTTAAACAAAACGACATTTCCTTAACACGTTGCATGCGACATGTTAAGCAAGTCGATGTTTGGTTAACATGACAACTCGAACAGATTACACCTTGTTATAAAATATGGTCAAAAAATTGTGTCGGTTTTTTGCATGAACCAGAGAGCGGGAACGCCGTTTTTGCAAGATAGGCGTAGCGAAAATGAGCTCAGCGGTTGGCGTTTGGCATGTATCGAGTTGCGAAAGATGGCTAACCGTGCCTCGATTGGGAAGGGTTCGCTGTGCGGTTAGGCATGTTTTGAGGGACGAAACATGCCTAACGGCAAGGCAAAATGTTGAATGAGGACTGCCGAACACAAAGGCACCACTATAACACATTGATTATCAGGTAATTACAAAATTGCGCTAAGAATAGTGTAATTGCCGCGAATGTTTGCGTCGTGGAAAAGAAACGTGTAGATTTGGCTATAGATTGTTTACCCATTTCACAACACATCGCTACCCGCCCTCCGCACCCTTCATGCAGGGACTACCGAGCGGGTGAAAGTAGCTTGTCGTGGCTTATTGGGGCGTTTTGCCTATCGCATATCTGCCTCGACGAAGGAGAGTGGCAGCAGGTCGCGCACGCTTTTCAGCCTATATACCCCATCGGTTCCGCAGAGCAGTATTTCGATGGGTTGCTGGTATCGGTCCTCTATCTCGAGAATTACTTGCCGGCAGGCTCCGCAGGGCGACACGGGTTTGGCTCTCAGCCCATTGTTGTCGGCTGCCGCTATGGCCAAGCACTTGATGGGCTGCTCGGGGTAGTTGGCTTGTGCTCCGAAGATGGCGGTTCGCTCGGCGCAGAGCCCGGAGGGATAGGCTGCGTTCTCCTGGTTGGCCCCTATCACGATGCGTCCGTCGTTGAGCCTCAGGGCGGCTCCCACCCTGAACCCACTATATTTGGCGTAGGCGTTGCTGGTGGCCTTGGCGGCCGCTTGCACCAGTTGTGCCTCCTCGGCAGATAGTTCGTCTTGTTGGCAATAATCCATGTGGATTTCGATGGTCAGTTTTTCCATGTCTTAGGTTTTTGCTCGTTGTTGGTGTTTACTCTGTTTTCGGCTCTATCCACTCGAAGGCTCCCACGTCGGGCTTGTCGTCGCGCTTTCGCCCCTTTCTGTCGGTGGGCAGCGCCGTTTGGGGGTTGGCCTTTCCGATGGCGGAGGAGAGCGAGGAGAGCTCGAAGTTGTAGATGAGGTTGTCGGTGTCGATATTGGCGAAATGCTTGTCTCCGCAATGGGTGGTGTCTGCCACGTCCTCAAACACCACCTGCGTGAAGCGCACGCTATCGGCCGTGGTGACCTTGGGTGTGCGTAGGATGCAATGGTCGAAGAGGTACTGGAAGGCCACGGCGGTATCGCCCGCCTCGCCCATCAGCACGTCGTCGGCATAGCCTGTTACGAGCGTGTTGCTCACCGAGAGGTTGACGAGCGGCGCCTGCGTGGATGTGAACTGCAGGGCCGGTCCCCGCCTTGCGTCGAAGGGGTAGAACTGTGCGAGGGTGCACTGGTTGAGGGTGGCGTTGCCGCCATCGATGCGCAGGCAGCTCTCGAGCGTGTTGGTTATCTGGCTGTTGAGAAGCGTGAGCTTGGCGTGGGTGGCGTGGAGGCCATAGCCTTGGCAGTTGTGGATGGTGGAATGGTCGAGGGTGAGCTTCGGGAGCTCCACATCCGACGAGTCGGCCACCACGCCATGGTAGGCGCTATGGATATCGGTGAACGCCAGGTGGTTGTTGTAGCTCGACGCATAGAGCCTGACGCCCTGCCACTGCCCCGGCACGCGGTCGTAGGGGAGGTAATCGAACATGCGGTCGATGCGGTCGCCGCGCAGCACCACCTCGCGCCCCTCCTCGCCGAGGGCCTTGAGGGTGCCGCGGACGTTCATGCCCGCGTCGTTGTGGAAATAGAGGGTGGTGCCCGGCGCTATGGTGAGCGTGGCTCCGCTGTCGACCTCCACGCCACCGTAGATGATGATGGGTTTCTGCTGGGCGCTGATGAGCGAGTCGCGGGTGATGTGTACGTTCGTTAATTTCAGCGCGTCCCACGTGTAGGCCCTGAGGTTCACCTTCTGCTCCACCCCACTCTCCAAGGTGAAGATGAGGTCGTCTTGGCATAGCTGCGGGTCGGGCTGCCCATTCTCGGGCGAGGTGAGCTCCACAAACACGCGTATGCTATCCTTGTTGCGCACCTCGATGCCAGAGGCGGCATAGCCAGACGATGGTGCGAGGTATTGGCCGTCGACGTTTACCCGGAAGCCTGTTGCCGCCCCGTTGGCGAGGCGCACGCTTTGGCAGCGCAGCCCGTCGCCCGAATGGTTGTAGACCCAGAAGGACCGGGTTGCCGTGGGCACGTTGGAGAAAACGGTATCGATGTTGACGGTGTCGACCGAGAGGGTCAGCACATGAGAGGGTGCGGTGGTGAAGCTGTCGTCGTCGGTGCACGACGAGAGGACGCCCAGCAACATCATGACACACATATATATTGTTTGTTTCTTCATGCTTATATAACGCCCGAACGGTCATAATATTGTATGGCACAACGGGCGCACCGCATGTTTTTGGGTTGCGTGGCCCACATGGCGCACGCATCATGGCGCACGCATCATGGCAAAAAGTTTGGGTAAGCGAACAAATATGGCTAATTTTGCAGAACAATAGCAAAACGGAAAATGGAACTCACCTATCTATATCATAGCGGCTTTGTGGTGGAAACCGATCGCTGCGTGTTGGTCTTCGACTACTGGATGGACCCCGCCAACGTCATGGAACGCCTCGTGGGCTCCTGCGGCGACAAGCACGTGTATGTGTTTGCAAGTCATTTTCACAGGGACCATTTCAACAAGCACATCTTCGGGTGGCGGGAGGCGAACCCTCGCGCAGCCTTTACCTACCTGCTATCGCGCGACATCCTCGACCACCATTGTGCCGCCAAGGAGGCTGCCGACGCTTGGATGGAGAAGGGCGACCAATGGCACGACCACAACATTAGCGTGACGGCCACAGGAAGCAACGACAGCGGGGTGAGCTGGGTGGTGGAGGTGGAGGGGAAACGCCTTTTCCACGCTGGCGACCTCTGCAACTGGTATGCCCGTTTCGTTTCCGACAACACGCCCGGAGCCATCTACAGCCACGAGTTTGGCATGTGGGTGAACCCTGCCGAAGAGGAGCGGAGGTTCTTGCGAGAGCTCAACGACATAGGTGAGGTGTGCCCAACGGTCGACATCGCCATGTTTCCCGTGGATGGCCGCATAGGCAACGGCTACACGCTGGGCGCAAGGCAGTTGATAAGCCGCCTTCGCGTGAAGTTGCTGGTGCCGATGCACTTTGTGATGAGTGGCTTTGAGAGCGCGTGGCGCATGGAGCCCTACTGCGCGGAGCGGGGCGTTACGTTCTGGAAGATCAGGAGGGAGGGCGACCGCCTGACGGTCATCGACGATTGGGCGATACGGCAAGCCACCCTGGCCGACCTGCCCCACCTGCTCGGCATCTTCGCCATGGCGCGCAAATACATGGCGGAGCATGGCAACCCCACGCAATGGACCGATGGCTACCCGAGCGAGCCACTGATAAGCGACGACATAGCGAGCGGCGACTGCTATGTGTGTGTGCGGGCAAACAAGATTGTGGCTACGTTTGTGCTTCGCGAAGGTGTGGATCCCACCTACGAGGTGATAGAAGAGGGGGCGTGGCCCAACGACGACCCATACGCCACCATTCATCGCATAGCCTCGAACGGCAAGGTGAAAGGCGTGGTGAGCCTGGCAATAAAATTCGCCCTACAACACCACGACACGCTACGCCTCGACACGCATCGCGACAACATCGTGATGCAACGAGCGATAGAAAAAGAGGGGTTCGAATATTGTGGGGTGATCCATTGTGCGGGGCATAAGCGGCAAGCGGCGGGCGGCTCCGGCGACGCGACCCAACAACGCGACCCAACAACGGAGCGGCTGGCATATCTACTCAGCAAGAAAGCACCCTCCCCAATCGGCCGTTAGACCGATTGGGGGTTAAATGCATAGATGAGATAGGGAATGGCCACCCAGCCAACCAATAGGCAGCCGCTACTTCTTACGCTCGCGCTCATTGATAAAGCCATGATGGTAAGCGTAGAGCAGCTCCTCGAGGTCGGAGATCTGCCCACGCAGCTCCACACCCTTGTCGGTATCGTTGACCAGCATGCGGCGGGCCGACATCTCCACGATCTGGATGGTCGACTTAATGTCGGTGCCTCGCAAAATGGCATCCTCGGTGCTTGTGAAAGGCTCGTGCTGAACCAGTTGGAAGCCACGGCTGTGGTACACCAGCGTGTAGCCGGCAATGCCCGTCTCCTTGTGGTAGGCCTGCGAGAAGCCACCATCGATCACCATGAGCTTGCCATTGGCCTTGATGGGGGTCTCGCCCTTGCCCACCTTCACGGGCACATGGCCATTGATGATGTGGCGGTTGTTGCCTGTAACGCCAAAGGTGTCCATGATGCGGTCGCAAACCTCCTCGTTGTCGCGCAAGCGGAAGTAGTTGCCCTTCTTCTCCTCGTAGGTCTCCTTCGCCTCGATGAAATAGCGTTCAAAGGTGGTCATCTTCGCCTTGTCGAACAACGGGCTGTTGGGGCCCAACCACAGATACATGAAATAGTCGATGGCATACTTCTTCATCTCGGGAGCCGCGTCGGTCTGGAACGCCAAGCGGATGATGTGGCCCACATCGAGCATCAGTTGCATGCCCGAGCTCTTGTGTCCAGGATAGATTTCCACCTCCTTCAAGGTGCCGTCGGCGTTGAGGGGAACAGAGGCGTGATAGAGCAGGTTGTTGTTGCAAATGCCATACATGCAGCCATGCGAAAGCAACATGCGGATATGCTTGTGGAGCTTCTCGCTCACCGAGAAACTATGATGGAGCTTATCCACCAGTTCGGCCTCCTCTGCCGAGAGCTTGTTGGGGTGCTTCGGGTCGATGGTGGGGAAATGGCAGCTCGTCATGGGATATTCCTTACCATCCAGGCAAATGGTTTGCTTCTCGAAATCGACGAAATTGAACATCTCGCGGTCTTGCATCTCCCAATCGGGATGGCGCTCGTAGAGCTGCGCCTCCAACTTAAACTGGATGACGCTGATGGCCTTGTGCATGAGAGCCGTGAGGCGCTTGGTCTTGTCGTCGAGACGCTCCGAACCGGCCGTGATCTTCGGTTGGAACTCCTTGCAGGGGTCGTCGCCATAGACGTCCATGGCGAAGGTGGCAAGCGGCAAGAGGTTGATGCCATAGCCCTCCTCAAGCGTGGCGAGGTTGGCGTAACGCAGCGAGAGGCGGACGACGCTGCTGATACAGGCGTCGTTGCCCGCGGCGGCTCCCATCCACAGGATGTCGTGGTTGCCCCACGTGATGTCCCAATGGTGGTAACCATCAAGCATATCGAGAATTTTATGGGCACCCGGGCCCCGGTCGTAGATGTCGCCGAGGATATGGAGCTGGTCGATGGCCAAGCGCTGGATGACGTGGGAGATGGCTATGATGAAATCGTCGGCGCGACCCGTGGAGATGATGGTGTCGACAATGACATTGACGTAGGCGGCCTTGTCGTTGTCGTCGGTACGCTCATGAAGGAGCTCCTGGATGATGTAGGAGAAATCGGCGGGCAGCGACTTGCGCACCTTCGAGCGGGTGTATTTGCTCGACACGTCGCGGCACACGGCCACCAGGTGGTGGAGCGTAATGTGGTACCAATCATCGATGTCGGGCTCCGAATCCTTCACCAACTCAAGCTTCTGCTCAGGATAATAGATGAGCGTGCACAACTCGCGCTTCTCGCTGTCGCGAAGGGTGGTGCCGAAGAGCTCGTTCACCTTACGCTTGATGTTGCCCGAGGCGTTCTTCAACACGTGCTGAAAAGCCTCATACTCTCCGTGTAAATCGGCAAGGAAATGCTCCGTCCCCTTGGGGAGGTTCAATATGGCTTGCAGATTGATGATCTCCGTACTGGCGTCGGCCACGGTTGGGAAAGATTGGGAAAGCAACTGCAAATAATGCTTGTCGCTCTCCATGTCATACTGTTTGCTCATATTAGTAAGTATTAAATTTGGTGATGTGGTTAACCATAGCTAAGGAAGCCTTGTCGGCGCGCTCCCTGAAGGGCATAAACCCTTCGGTAAGACCAAAGGTGTGGTGCAACACGGCCATGAGACGCTCAGCAAACTCGAGAACGCCCATGGCGCGCGCCACCTCGTTGAGACGATCCTCGTCGGCGTCGACAAAGCGCACCGATTGGTACAGATCGGCCAAATGGGACAAGGGGGCTTCGTTGCGCTCCATCTCGTATTTCAAATTAAGCAACCTGACGATGATCCGCCTCTCTTTCTTCTCGTCGGTATCGATGATATCGCTGAGCTTGCTCTTCGTCAAGGGGTTGCGCGACAAGAGTTTGTCGCCCTCCAAGGAGTCGGTGGTGTAATGGAGGTGGCGTGGGTAGCGATCGATGGTGTCGACGGGCAGGTCGGGCGCGTCCATCTGCAGGCGTGCCAATCCCTGCCTAAGGGTCTCGAGAACACACTCGTCGGAGGCGTAGAGGTATATCTTACGCCACTCGGCCTCGTCCAACTGCGACAAGCCTAAGCGGATCACCCCCACCCGCTTGTGGTCGCGCAAGAGGGTGTCGTCGATCCCTGCCACCAGCAGCTCGCCAATGAGCTGGCACGAATTGTGGCTAAGCAACAATCGGGCAAACGTGTCGATAACCTTTTGGTAGAGGGCGTCCATCTGAGAGGCCATCTCGGAGAACGACACCTTGCTGGTAAGAACGGGATTCTTAATGAGCGCCACCCTATTGTTCCATTTCAAGGAGAGAAACGTGTCGTGTTCCAACTTGCCACACACATGAACGGCCAAGGCCCTGCTTGTCATCTCGCGTTGCGAAGAAAGGGCCAACGACGACTTGCGCTGCTTCATGACCCACGGCTGCAAGCCGCCCAAGGGGGAGAACACGGTGGGCACATGCTCGCGATAAGCACGGGCAATGAGGTTGGCAGCTACCTTGTTCCAACATCCGAACACATGAACCAGGTCGTAATCGGCCAACGACAGGCGAGGGTGATCGTCTAACGCAGCCGACAGGTCGACATCGGCCTGCGCTTGCATGCCGAGGGCCAACTGCGACACCATCTCGTGATAGATCGGAGAGGCGTCGGTGTCGGGGGTCACATGGTATAGGATTTTTCTGCGTTTCATAGGTTGATGCTTTTATCCCATCATTGCTTATGGGTGGTGAAATCGCGCCGGTCGGCAAACTTGTGGCGCATCATGAAATAGAGGTCCGACCACATGATCACACGGTCGTAGACGAACGCCCAGGGGAACGATTCGCCAAAACGATGGATAGCGCGCTTGTCGACCCAATAGCGCAAGAGAAGTTCTAACACGACGCTCAACAAGGTCACACCCAGCAACAGCCAGTTGAGGGTGAGCACCGAGTAGGCCAATGCGGCAAGCGACACGCAGGTGAACAAGCGCATCGCCACTTGGTCGGCGCCAAACACCAAACGGTGGAGAAAGCCACGTTGGAGCAACTTGCGCGTCTCCATATAATAGACATGCGCATTAAGCCACGACTTGCGGGTGGGCGAATCCTGGACCACCCATGCGGTGGGACTCACAGAGATGGCCGTGGCATCGGGCTCAGCATACTTGTTGACCAAGAAATCGTATTCGCCACGAACCAACTCCAAATTGCCAAGGTAGCCATTTTGCGACATAAACTGAGATTTGCGGAACATGACAATGGGGCAATTGGTGCGGTAGGCCTGCGTGCCACATTCGCGCAACAGATAACAGAAATGGTAGAAGCGCTCGTAACGCTTAAACGACGAGGTGTCGGCGTCGTAACTGCTATAGCCCACGACCAACGACTTGTCGTCAGCGCAAGGGCGGGCCATGGCGGCAAGCCATTGGGGCGAAGAGGGAGCGCAATCGGAATCGAGCAACAACAACCACTCGTTCTTGGCGGCCTTCACACCCAACGTTATGGCCAGCTTGCGCCGGCTCATATAACGCGAGGTCTGAGGAATGTAGGTAACGTAGAAATGTGCGTCGCCACCCTGCTGCTCGTAGGTGTACTTAATGCGTTTGAGCGCGTCTTCAACATCGTGGTCGCCCTTTTGGATAACCACAATGACCTCATACCCAACAGGATAATCCTGCTGAAGGATGGACGGAAGGTGCTTCTCCAACTGCTGGGCATCGTCGTGCGAAGCGATGATGATGGACACAGGCTGCAAATCGACATCGTGCGCCTCCTCCTCTTTTCGTTTCCATCTGAAAAGAGGACTGAAAAAGGGTGTGGTCAAAGCCAACAAGAGAGCGGCGATGCCCAAGATAATCGCAACGTTGTCGGATAACATTTCTACCATGTTCTTTAATCCTATGTTATAATATCAATATCAAAAGTCCTCGGTGATATATCCCTGAGGAAGGGGGCGGCAATTGTATTGGCAAGCCATGATCTCGCCATAGGCTCCCGCAGAGCGAATGGCAAAAATGTCTCCTCGATGCACCTCATTGAGATCGACCGACTTGCCAAAGACATCGCTCGACTCGCAAATGGGACCCACAACATCGTAGGGGCAAAGAGGACCGTCGCCGGTGAGGTTCTCTATCTTATGATAGGCCTGGTAGAGCGCGGGGCGAATGAGGTCGCTCATGCCGGCGTCGACAATCGCAAACTGCTTGGTGGCTCCTTGTTTCACATAAAGTACCTTGGTGATGAGCGATCCCATCTGGGCAACCACCGAACGCCCCAACTCGAAATGCAACGACTGGCCGGGACGGAGCGTGAGATGGCGCGCAAAGGTGGAGAAGTACGATTGGAAGTCGGGCACCGGAATGTGGTTGGGATGATCGTAGCTCACGCCAAGACCACCACCCACATTGATGTTGTCCACCCGAACATGGCGACGCTCCAACTCGGCCTGCAGCTCGTTGATGCGATTGCAGAGGGCCTTGAAGTCGCCCATGTCAAGTATCTGACTACCAATGTGAAAATGCAAACCCTTAAAGCGGATGTTCTTCATGGACAAGGCCTCATCGATGGCGTCGAACATATCGTTCATGGCTATGCCAAACTTGTTCTCGGCAAGGCCCGTGGTGATGTTGGCATGCGTGTGGGCACCTACGTTGGGATTGATGCGAAGGCACACATTGGCCACCACGCCCTTCTTAGAAGCCAGCTCGTTGATCACCTCCAGCTCGGCTATGCTCTCCACGTTGAAGCAGAAGATGTCGTTGTCGAGCCCAAGGTTAATCTCCCAATCGCTCTTACCCACACCCGCATAGACTATTTTGCTGGCCGGGAAACCAGCACGTAAAGCTGCCTCAATCTCGCCACCACTAACGCAATCGGCACCCAATCCTGCCTCGCGAATAATATTCAGAATCTTCGGGTTGGCGTTGGCCTTGACCGCATAGTGGACAACAAAATTCTCACGGCGCTCCACTTCCTTGCGGATCTCATGGAGCGTGGCTCGTAATAGCGTAGTATCATAATAGTAGAACGGAGTTCTTACTTTCTGAAACTTTTCAATGGGAAAAATACCTTTCATGTGTAGTGCTTGTATGATTGTGTTGTGTTGTTGGGGGCCGTTTACTTGAACAGGGTGTCGGACAAACTCTGCAAAGCACGCTTCTTGTCAGACTCCTTAATCAAGAAGGAGATGTTGTAGTTGCTTCCGCCGTAACTGATCATGCGAACGGGAATGTCGCGCATGGCATCGGTGGCAATGGTCTCAAAGCCGAGGTTGCTCCAATCGAGGTCGCCCACAACGCAGACAATGCACATGTTGGTGTCGACGGTAACGGTTCCATACTTCTTCAGTTCGTCGACAATCTCATTAAGATGCGAATGGTTGTCGATGCTCATGGAAACGCCCACCTCCGACGTGGCCAGCATGTCAATGGGGGTTTGGTAGCTCTCGAAGATCTCAAAAATCTTACGAAGGAAGCCGGTGGCCAGAAGCATGCGCGACGACTTGATCTTGATGGCCGTAATGTTGTCTTTAGCTGCCACGGCCTTGATCTTGCCTCGAATCAGCACATTGTCGATGATGGTGCCATCTGCCTTGGGGTCCAGCGTGTTCTTCAAACGAACGGGGATTCCAGCAAACTTGGCTGGTTGCACACACGTAGGGTGAAGGATCTTGGCTCCGAAATAAGCCAACTCGGCAGCCTCCTCGAAGTTGAGCTGATGGATGGCGTCGGTGTGCTCCACCACGCGAGGGTCGTTATTGTGCATGCCGTCGATGTCGGTCCAAATCTGAATCTCGTCGGCAGGAAGGGCGGCGCCAATCAAAGAGGCGGTGTAATCGGAACCACCACGTTGCAAGTTGTCGACCTCACCGTATGCGTTTCTGCAAATAAATCCCTGGGTAATGTAAATCTGGTAGCCCTCGTTCTTCTCCATAATGGCACGGAGCTTCTCCTTGATGTATTGAGGATCGGGATCGGCGTTTTTGTCGGTGCGCATGAAATCGAGAGCGTTGAGAAGCACGGCCTTGACGCCCTGCTCGTTCAGGTAGTTGACCACCATGTTGGTAGACATCACCTCGCCTTGGGCAACAATGGTCTTCTCCTCAAAGCTTGTGAAAAGATCCTTGGTGAACGAACGGAGATAGTCGAACTCCTCTGCCAAGAACTCACGGGTCTTCTGCTTATATTCGTCGGTGCTATAAAGTTCTTCCACGTGCTGCTGGTATTTCTTCTCCAGCGCATTGATTACTTCATTGGCACCCTCAGGATTCTTCTTGTAAAGATAATCGCTAATTTCAACCAATGAGTTGGTTGTACCGCTCATGGCTGAAAGTACCACGAAATTAGGCTCACCAGATTCCGTGATCAGGGAAGCAACGTTTTTCATTCTCTCGGCACTACCAACCGATGTGCCACCAAACTTCATTACCTTCATGATTGTATGCTTTATGTGTTGTTTTTTATTCTATAAAATGATGCGGACCCAAGGATCAGTCTTGCTCCTCGGAAAGATTCAATTTGTTGTAAGAGGACGTTACATCGCGCATGGCCCCATCCGCACATTGGTATACCACACCAGGGTAACGGTCGAGCATGGGGATGTTGTGGGTCGACATGACCACGGCTGTTCCGTTCGTGGTAATGTCCTTGAGAAGTTTCACGATGTTGTTGGCCGTCTCCGGGTCGAGATTGCCCGTGGGCTCATCAGCGATAATCACCTTAGGATGGTTCAACAACGCACGGGCAATGGCTATGCGCTGCTGCTCCCCACCCGACAACTCGTGGGGAAGATTATCTTTCTTATCCAGCAAACCTACATCGGTGAGGACCTCCTCAATGCGCTGGTTGATTTCGTCCTTCTTCTTCCAACCTGTGGCCTTCAACACAAACTGAAGGTTCTTGTAGATGGTTCGGTCGGTCAACAACTTGAAATCTTGGAAGATGATGCCCATCTCCTTGCGCAACGCAGGAATGTCCTTTCGACGAATAGACGTAAGGTTTCGGCCCAACACCTCTACCTTCTCGGCCTCATCCTGGTAGATGTCGAGCTCGCAGTAAAGGGTCTTCAACAAAGAGCTCTTGCCCGAGCCCACCTTACCAATGATATATACAAATTCGCCTTCCTCAACATGAAAATCAACCTGGTCGAGGATAAGCTTCTCCTGTTGGTATATTTTTACTTGCTTGTAATCAATAAGCATGCCCATGATTCTTAGTTTAGTTATTACGCTTGGTTACTCTTTTTCATTCTCCTGGCCTTGTCCCAATTGGGATCGTGGCGCTTAATCAGTTCGCTTGCCACATCCTCGATACTCAAGCCCTTGGCTGTCAGCATCACTATGAGATGATACAACAAGTCAGACGACTCATACACCAATTGCTCGTTGGTTCCATTGGTAGCCTCGATGATGGTCTCTGTGGCCTCTTCGCCCACCTTCTGGGCCATCTTGTTGATGCCCTTCTTGAAAAGACTGGTGGTGTAGCTATTTTCAGGCATTTCCTGATGGCGCTTGTCGATAAAGTTTTGCAACTCTGACAAGAACAGAATGGGGTTCAGCGAGTTGTCCTCGCCCCAACAAGTGTCGGTGCCCAAGTGACAGGTGGGGCCTTGTGGATGCACCTTGACAAGGAGCGTGTCATTGTCGCAATCCAACCTGATGTCAACCAGGTTCAAGTAGTTGCCCGACGTTTCGCCCTTGGTCCACAAGCAGTTGCGCGTGCGGCTCCAAAAAGTAACCTTCTTTGTATCTATTGTCTTCTGATAAGCCTCTTCGTTCATGAACCCAAGCATCAGCACGTTTTTCGTTACGGCGTCTTGGATGATGGCCGGCACGAGGCCTCCCATTTTATCGAAATCTATCTTTATCATGGCTTGTTAAATATCAAAGTCTAACATTAACTCCTTCGTTTCTCAAGTATTTCTTCAACTCACGGATGTTTATCTCTCCAAAGTGGAAAACGCTGGCAGCGAGCGCTGCATCGGCATGTCCTAAGGTAAAGACATCACGGAAATGCTCTTTCTTTCCGGCTCCACCACTGGCTATGATTGGGACCGGAACGTCCTCGGCCAAACGGGCTAACGCCTCGAGGGCAAAGCCTTGCTTCACACCATCATGGTTCATGCTCGTAAACAAGATTTCTCCTGCTCCACGATCAGCCACCTCATGCGCCCATTCGAAGAGAGGCAAGTCGGTTGGAGTGTGCCCACCATTCATATAGCAATACCATCCCCGATCGTCCAATCGGGCGTCGATGGCGCAAACACAGACCTGAGAACCATACTTCGCAGCGATCTCATCAATCAACGATGGGGTCTTGATGGCTGCACTATTAAGGCTGATCTTGTCAGCACCAGCATAGAGCAACCTATCCACATCGCTCAACTCGTGAATGCCGCCACCCACAGTGAATGGAATGTTAATCTCTGACGCTACCTTGGTCACCATATCGGTGAAGGTACGACGACCTTCCAAAGAAGCGGTTATGTCGAGAAACACCAACTCATCAGCTCCGGCATCACTATAGGCCTTACCCAACTCTACCGGATCGCCCGCTTGGCGAAGGTTGACGAAATTGGTTCCCTTAACAGTTTGCCCGTCCTTGACATCCAAACAAGGAACGATGCGCTTTGCAAGACCTCTATTTGCCATACCCTAAACGATTTACGTCGAGACGCCCCTCATACCATGCCTTGCCAAAGACAACGGCAGGGACACCCGCCTCGTCCAACTTTACAATATCATCGGTCGAGCCCACGCCTCCGCTGGCAATGAGGTTCATGTGAGGAAAATGCTTCAAGATATCTACATATAAGTCGATTGCAGGACCACTCAAGGTGCCATCTCGAGAGATTTCCGTGCACAACACATTGGTAACTCCTTCGTTAACGTAACGTCCCAAGAAGGGAATCAGTTCTTCCTCGGAATTCTCCAACCATCCATTAACGGAGATTTTGCCATGACTTGTGTCAGCGCCCAATATCAAATGGTCGGAACCATACTTCTCCAACCAAGAGACGAACAGGTCGGGGTTGCTTACCGCCACGCTACCTACTGTCACCATAGAAGCTCCAGCCTCGAAAGCTTTTTGGATATCGGCATCCGACTTAATGCCTCCTCCGAAATCAACCTCTAAATGTGTGTGGGAGGTAATGTCGCAAAGCACTTGCTCGTTGACAATATGCTTCGACTTGGCGCCATCAAGGTCAACGACATGCAAACGAGTAAACCCCATGTCCTCAAAACGACGGGCTTGGTCGATAGGGTTATCATCGTAGACTTTCTTTTGGTCATAGTCGCCTTTGGTCAAACGAACACATTTTCCGTCAAGTATGTCGATTGCTGGTATCAGTTGTATTTTCATCTTGCCAAAGTAAGAAAATTGCTAATAATCTGTTCTCCCACTTTCCCGCTCTTCTCAGGATGAAACTGGGTAGCCCAAAAGTTGTCTTTATGCAAAGATGCCGAATAAGGTTGAATATAATCGGCCTTAGCGATGGTGAAGGGACAAACAGGAGCATAATAACTATGTACGAAATAAACATAATCGTCAGCCGAGAGACCATGCATCAAAGGAGAGGACAGGTCGTACAAGGCGTTCCAACCCATAGCCGGAATCTTCTGTTCGAGGCTATCGGGACGGAATCGTTTCACATCAACTGGGAACACCCCAATGCAATCCGTATCGCCTTCCTCAGAATGCCGACACAACAATTGTTGGCCTACGCAAATGCCCAAAACGGGTTGTGTGAGGGAACGAATCACTTCATCCAAACGACTTCTCCTGAGATTATCCATCGTAGTTCGAGCATTTCCCTGCCCAGGGAAGATAACACAGTCAGCCTTAGCCAACCGCTCAGCGTCGTCAGTCAACTCGGGTTCAACACCTTGTCTTTTCAAAGCGCTTATCACCGAGAATATATTTCCCGCATTATATTTAACGATGGCAACTTCCATTTCCCTTTCAAATTTAGAGGTATCATAGCTCCTATAACATTGCAAATTTACATAAATTCTATCAAATAGAAAAATGAATTGTAGAAAAGCAAGGGATTTTTTATAGAAATGTATAACTATTCGCTGTTTTACCACAATTACCTAAGTCCACGGGACAACGCATTACATTGCAAACCAAGTCTGTTACCCGAGTGCTTCCCATCAGTCGGCAGCCTACGATTGTTACGCAACTAATCGCCAAAAGGGGTTATGCAGCGTATAACCAATAACAATAGTTCGTTAAAATTTGAGATAAAGGCTAAGCAGTTTTACGCTGCCAGCCAAAGAGTTCTTTGATAGTATGACTAATTAACTTTCGGTTCGGTATTC
>OGJV01000149.1_pt1 | contig 44436 bp, 27 predicted proteins | sample 1572271 | NCBI WGS metagenome assembly OGJV01 (sample SAMEA2582107, study PRJEB24529) | metagenome | biome: Human gut stool | place: China | collected 2011
GATGTTTAGTTACCTTTTGCGGAGATATTCATTTTTGTTTTATAGAGGAAAGATAATACAAAAAAACGTAAATCTTTGCACGAATTTTTACTTTTTTAAGGAGACCTTTTCTCCTGCCGTCGCGCTATTCTTTTCTTCCCGTTCGCCTTCGCGTGGGCTGCGACACGTGCCATGAGGCCCTATGTTTATGCCCGAGCCAAGGATCGACATTCCCCTATAACCAAAAGAAAAAGCCTCCGAGGAACGATTCCCCAGAGGCTTTTTATCTTATCTGATAAGGTTTACTCACCCATCATCTTATTGAATTCGTCGAGCGACACACTCTTCTTGTTCAGTGTAACCACACCCTTGAGGGCCTCAACGAGCTTGGCGTCGATGGCGCGGTCAACAAACTGCTGCTGTGCCTCCTTCTTCTTGAGCAACTCATCGGCGTAGTTGTCGACGTACTCCTGGGGCACATTGCTCATGCCATACTGGGCAAACTGAGCCTTGGCCATCTCGCGAGCGGCGCTCTTCACGTCCTCGTCCTCGATCTTCACACCGAGGGCCACAGCGATCTTGCTGCGGATGAGGCTCCAGCTGAGCTCCTTGATGCTGGGCTCATAGTTCTTGTCGATGAACTCCTGGTCCTTATCCTTGTTGTTCTGCTTCATGATGCGCTTGAGCAGTGAGTCGGGATAAGTGAGCTGCCCCACCTTGTCCTCAGCGTACTTGCGCACGTCCATCAGGAACTTCATGTCGCTGTCGAGAGCCAGCTGAGCCTTCAGGCCCTCAGCGATCTTCTCGCGGAACTCCTTCTCGTCCTTAACGGCGTCCTTGCCGAAGGTGAGGTCGAAGAGCTCCTGGTCCACGGCGTGCTTCTCGAAGTGCTGCACGCTTGTGATCTGATAGCTGAAGTCGCCAGTGTACTCAGCCACCTTCTCGCGGTCCACCTTCAGCAGTGATGACAGCTCATAGTTGCTGCCCTCGTAAGCCTTGCTGGGGTTGAAGGTGATGATATCTCCGGGCTTGCAACCGTCGAAGAGTTTCTTCTGGTCGTCGCTCTTGAGGTACTTAGGCATCACTGAAGCAGCCTCAACGGTAAGACCACCCTCCAAGGTGTTGCCCTCAGCGTCGAGCTGGCGCAGGTCGCCCTTCAGCACGTCGCCATCCTCATAGTGGTCGGCCTCCACGTTCTGTCCCATGCGCGATGCGAACATCTCCACCTGTGAGTCGATGAGCGTGTCGTCGGCAGTGATCTCATAGTAGTCGACTGTATCGTTGGCGTCGAGCTTGATGTCGAACTCAGGAGCCACGGCAATGTCGAACATGAATGTGTAGGGACCGTCCTTCTCGAGGTCTTGGGGCTGCTGCTTCTCTGAGGCGAGGGGCTCGCCGAGCATAGCGATGTTGTTGTCAGCGATATACTTCTGCAACTCATCACCCAGAACCTTATTGATGGCGTCCATCTTCACAGCCGAGCCAAAGCGGCGGCGAATCATGCCCATAGGCACTTGGCCGGGGCGGAAGCCAGGCACATTGGCGGTCTTGCGGTATTCTTTCAGGGTCTTCTCAACCTCTGCCTTGTAGTCGTCGTCCTCAACGGTAATGGTCAACAGGCCATTGATCTTGTCGGGGTTCTCAAATGAAACTTTCATCTTTTAAGTTGTATTTTTGTTTTTATGAATAATCTGCGATTGGCAATCATGCAATGCGAGTTGCAAAATTACGCAAATTTCACGAATATGCCTAATATAAAAGGTAAAAATTGTGTTTTCGCCCTGTTTGCGCCTGTGGCGGGGCACCTCAGCGCGCTTTCGGTCAGCCCTGCGTCTCGGCCAAGAGATCTCGACGGGCGCCAACGGCGAAGGCTCGGTCTTCCTCGTTCGACTGGAACTTTCTGTACACGAAGTTCTCGCTGAGATAGTTCTTTCTCACGATCTTGTTGGCCGCCAAGCTCTCGGGGTCGCCCTGGAAGAGGATGCGTCCCTCAAACAAGAGGTAGGCTCGGTCGATGATCGAGAGCGTCTCCTGCACGTTATGGTCGGTGATGAGGATACCTATGTTGCGGTATTTCAGTCGCCACACGATGTGCTGGATGTCTTCCACGGCGATGGGGTCCACACCGGCGAAGGGCTCGTCGAGCATGATAAATTTCGGGTCGATGGCCAAGCAGCGCGCAATCTCCGTGCGTCGGCGCTCACCTCCCGAGAGGCGGTCTCCCATGTTCTTGCGCACCTTCTGCAATCGGAACTCGGCAATGAGGCTTTCCAACTTGTCGAGCTGTTGCTGGTGTGTGAGCTTCGTCATCTCGAGCACCGACATGATGTTGTCCTCCACGCTGAGCTTTCTGAACACGCTGGCCTCCTGCGGCAGGTATCCGATACCTGCGCGGGCACGCTTGTAAACGGGGTATTTGGTAATCTCCTCGTCGTCGATGTAGACATGTCCCTCGTTGGGGATGACCAGTCCGGTGGTCATATAGAACGACGTGGTCTTTCCGGCGCCATTGGGTCCGAGCAGTCCCACTATCTCGCCTTGCTTCACGTTGATGGTCACACCGTTGGCCACGGTGCGCTTGCCGTAGCGCTTCACCAGTCCTTCGGTATGGAGCATCTTATGCTTCAGGCGCTTGTCGAGATGCGCCTCCACCTCCTCAGGACTCATGCGTTCTATTTCAGCACGTTCCAGCCTTTGATTCTCGGCCACGTTTGTTGTCTCTGTCATAATTTCCGATTTGGCTGCAAAAATACTAAAAAAAAAGAAGAACGCCTAATGGTTGATAGTTAAGTGAAGTCAAAAAAACAAAAGACCCAACATTACCCACCTGTTGGCCACACACTACATGAACTGCGCCCCCCACCGCCTCACGCCACGCCCTCCCATTCGCGCAACCCCGACCGCCCGTTGGCCTCAGAAGGCCGAACCCATGGATTTTGCAGGGCTTTGGGTTCACAATCCGCTATTATCCCAAATTGGTCATTAGACCGAAATTGGGGAAATAGTAGGATGTAACAAACACTAACAAGAATTGAAATCTAATGACCAATTTGGGATTATTTGGCCCTTTTGCCAAAGATTTCTGCCTGTTTCCGCCTGTTTCTGATGGTTTATGGCTAAATTTGTGTGAACAACATACCACATCATTGATCCATGACCAACCTAAGTTTCGACAGATACCTGCACACGCTGCCCATTGGCGAGGTGGCGCCAAGCGTCAACGATGCGCTGCGCGACCACTCGGCGGTGGTTGTCACCGCACCTCCAGGAGCGGGAAAATCGACCCTGCTCCCGCTGACCCTATACCAAGGGCAGGCCAAAGCCGACGAGAAGGTGGTGCTGCTTGAGCCTCGGCGCGTGGCCGCCCGGCAGATAGCGGAGCGCATGGCCGAGATGACCCACACGGCCGTGGGCGACCTGATAGGCTACAGGGTGAGATTCGAGAGCAAGGTGTCGACCCACACACGCATAGAAGTGCTCACCGAGGGTGTGCTGACGCGGATGATGGTGGACGATCCGACACTCGACAGCATATCGACCATCATCTTCGACGAGTTTCACGAGCGCAGCATCATCACCGACGCGGCCTTGGCCCTTGTGCGCGAAACGCAACGCACCATTCGTCCCAACCTGAAAATCGTGGTCATGTCGGCCACGATCGACACCTCCGCCATCTGCCACGCGCTGAACGCGCCCCTGGTGGAGAGCCGCGGAAGGATGTTCGACGTGGAGGTGGTGTATGGCAACGACATCAGCGCCTACCAATGTGCTGAGGAGGTGGCGGCCACGGTGTGCCAGGCGTGGCGCGATACCGACGGAAGCATTCTCGCCTTTTTGCCGGGCGAGGTCGAGATTGGCAAGTGCTGCGAGATGCTCGCGGGCAGCTTCACCAGCGACACGGTGCTCTATCCGCTCTACGGGCGCCTGTCGCCCAGCGAGCAGCGGGCGGCCATCGCCCCTCCCAGGAGCGGGGAGCGCAAGATTGTGCTGGCCACGCCCATTGCCGAGACGTCGATAACGATCGAAGGCGTAACGGTGGTGGTCGACTCGGGATTGTGCCGCCGAATGGTCTACGATGAGTGCAACGCCCTGGAACATCTGGAGACGGTGCGCATCTCCATGGACATGGCTCAACAGCGAACCGGACGGGCCGGACGTGTGTCGGCGGGCCGATGCTACCGCCTGTGGAGCAAAGCCGCCGAGGCCCGACTGGAGGCGTGTAGGACTCCCGAGATCATGACCGCCGACCTAACAGCGCTCGCCCTCGACATAGCGGCGTGGGGCGGCACCGCAATGGAGCAGATGCCTTGGATGACACCGCCACCCGCCAACCACATACGGCGCGCTGAGGAGCTACTGAGAAGTCTTGGCGCCATCGACCACCGAGGGCGCATCACGACGCATGGCGAGGCCCTGTCGAAGTTGCCTTGCCACCCGCGCATAGCGCAGATGCTGGTCAAGGCCAACAGCAACGCCCTGAAGGCGCTGGCCACCGACATCGCCGCATTGCTTGAGGAGCGCGACCCGCTCTCCAACGACAACGACGCCGATCTCAACCGGCGCGTCATCGAGTTGAGAGAGGCGCGACGCCGGCGGGCACTGGGGCGTTGGAAGCGCATCGCCCTGATAGCCGAGCAATACCGCCACATGGTTCGCGTGGGCGAGGACAACCAAGCGTCGTCGGCCTACGACACGGGCATGCTGGTGGCCGTGGCCTACCCCGAGCGCATAGCCAAGGCGGACCCCGACGGCACATACCGTATGGCCAACGGCGAGCATGTCGCCCTCGACACCAACGACAGCCTGCATGGCTACCCACTGCTGGCCGTGGCCGCTGTGGGACGAAAAATTTTCCTTGCCTCGCCAGTCGATGAGGCGACGGTCGACCCCTTGGCAAGCGATTACGACCGAATCGCTTGGGACGACGCGTTGGGACGGGTGACGGCCACACGCGAACGGCGCATCGGAAGCATCCTGTTGTCCGCCAAGCCGTTGGAGGCGGTGCCCCACGACAAGGCCGTAGCCATCGTGGCGCAAACGCTGAAACGGGAGGGGCGCAGCCTGCTCAACCTCTCCGACGGGTTCCAACAATTACAACGACGCATAGCCACCTGCGCCAGTTGGCATGCGGAGCTTGCGCTGCCCGACGTGTCTACCGACGGCTTGCTTCAGAAAACGGAGGAGTGGCTGCCGATGTACGTTGGCAGGTCGGTCAACGCGACGGAACTGAAAAAGATCGACATGGCGGCGGTGCTGTGGGCGCAGCTCTCCTATGAGCAGCAACAAGCGGTGGAGCAGCTGGCACCCTCCCACATCGTGGTGCCCACAGGCAGTCGTATCAGGGTCGACTATCGTGAGGGGGCCGACGCGCCGGTGCTCAGCGTCCGCCTGCAGGAGTGCTTCGGCATGACCGACACGCCTTGTGTTGACAATGGCTCACGGCCTGTGTTGATGGAACTGCTGTCGCCGGGATTCAAGCCTGTGCAGTTGACCAAGGACTTGCGAAGTTTCTGGAACAACGCCTATTTCGAGGTGCGCAAGGAACTGAAGCGCCGCTATCCCAAGCATCATTGGCCCGACAACCCCTTGGAAGCCGAGGCGGTAAGGGGTGTGAAGCGAAAGCCCAACAACAAAGGCGGGGCCTGACCATCGGTCCTCCCATACAAAGGCGACATATCACAACCCAGCCCAACAACAAATATCATTCATTCATAACACAACCCTATCACAACACCAAGCAAATGACTTACAAAGCAATCGTGCTCGATCTCGACGGAACACTGACCAACAATAAGAAAGAGATAACACCCAAGACCCGCGAAGCCCTGCTGAGCGCCCAACGCAATGGAATGCACGTCATCCTGGCATCAGGACGCCCCACCTACGGCATACGCCCTCTTGCCGACGAGTTGCAAATAGGCCAACAGGGCGGCTACGTCATGGCTTACAATGGCGGTTGCGTCACCCAATGGGACAGCAAAGCCATCATCTTCAACCAAACGCTCAACGCCGACCTCGTGCCCATCCTGTATCGGGCAGCCAAAGAAGATAGCCGCCACTTTGAGATCCTCACCTATCAGGGCGAGGGCATAGCCGCCACCGACATCAGCAACGAGTATGTGCGCCACGAGGCGTTCATCAACAAGATGCCCCTCACCCAATACGACGACTTCGTCCATCAGGTGCAATATCCCATCAACAAGTGTCTCATTGTGGGCGACCCCACCCCACTCGCCCTGTTGGAACGCCATCTGGCCCAGACCCTGCAAGGCCAGTGCAGCGTCTACCGTTCCGCCGACTTCTTCCTAGAGTGTGTTCCACTCGGCATCGACAAGGCTGCCTCGCTCGCACGCCTCCTGCCCACCCTCGGCCTGACACGCGAGGAGATCATTGCCGTAGGCGACGGCCACAACGACATCTCCATGATCGAATATGCCGGACTGGGCGTGGCGATGGCCAATGCCGCCGACGCCACCAAGGCGAAAGCCGACTACATCACCCGCTCCAACGAGGAGGACGGCGTGGCCCACGTGCTGCAGAAGTTCTGCGGCGTGGAATGAGATTGGAATGGACGAAGAAGCCCTGCCTGTTCCATGCGCCCAGCTAAAGATGAAAATTTTGCAGCGATATAATGGTCGTATGGGAAAAATAAGATATATTTGCAGAGTAAATGCTTATGTCATGAACTGTCGTTATTTTAGAGTAATGCCTAACGCTTACGAGGAAGAAGGAGGTATCGTAATTTCTCCCGACGTGAATGCATGCCCCCATGTTTATGATGGCGAGGACGTGGAACGTGGTAAGGTATTTGTTTATGAACTAAGGGATGGCAAATACTGCCCTTACCTGATGGGGCCATGGGCAGTCAACTTGGTAGACGAGAATCTCAAAACCCTTCTTGAAGAGTATGTTGAGAAAGAGTACGTGGATTTTTTCCCTGTGATTATACACAGTAAAGAATATGGTGATCGGCAGTATTACATCGTTCATTTTACAAAAATATATGATGTAATAGACAAAGAACACACCGTGTATGGACCTGGAGATAGCATCATAAAAGTGTGTTTGGATTACAATAAGGTTAAAAACCTTCATGTGTTTAACTCGCAGCCAATTATCAGCGACATCAACATATCTGCAAAGGTATATAAGGAAATCAAAAAGCGCAAGTTAGGCTTTGGAACATCTTTTATCCGCATTGGTTGCTTTAACCCAGGCAAACCGAATGAATGATTGCGTCTTCAGTTCCTTTGTATCCAGTGCGTCTTCCTCAGGGATAGGATCATACGCCCAAGCCGCAAGAATGGGCACGGGCTTGATGGACGCATCCTCCTCCGCCATGGGCGGAATGGTGAATAGGTAAAGTTTATGGAAAATAAAAAAAGTCAGTTCGTTAAATTTGAGTACTTTCTGAATGCAATACATTATTGCATATATCTCGAACAGGTTTGGTCAGGTAAGAAATTTGAGGTAATAGTAAGATTTCTCTATAAGCCAATGTTTGCCCTTCCGCTAAAGAGTGAATTTAAAGAAAAAATGAAAAAGCGATTGAATGGTCAAGATAAGGAAATAGAGAATATAAAATATGGTGAAAAATATGGATTGTCAATTGGCATGTCTCATTATCTGTTTGGATATTTCTACTCGAGCTATCCAGCATTCATTTCTTTCCTTTTGGGAGGGATTGCGCTTAAAACTGATCCATATCTGAACCCACTTCTGAGCATAACTATTTTAGCTCTTCCCATAGTCCTTTGTTATGTTCCTGCATACAAAGCAGTGTTCTCAAATGACAAATATTTGAAATACTTCAAACAATTCAAGAAAGAAGACCATCAATGGCGTAAAACATGGAGAGTAAAAACAATTGCATTCTGCTTGGGGTCTATGTTCGTAACGATTCTTGGAATAGTTGTTATGTGGGGGATTTTACTTATGTGAATTGCAACGCAAGAAGGCCATTTCTCCTCAATCATGAGCCATGAATGAATAATTTGTCCTGAATGTCATGGCTGCATGAGAGTTGAGATCCTCACCTATCAGGGCGAGGGCATAGCCGCCACCAACATCAGCAATGAGTATGTGCGCCACGAGGCTTTCATCTATAAGATGCCGCTCACGCAATACGACGACTTCGTCCATCAGGTGCAACATCCCATCTATTTACCACCCTTTCGTCGGTTACACTCACGGCATAGCATTTCGCAGTTGTCTGCAACCGTTGTTCCGCCTTTGCTCCACGGCTTAATGTGGTCGGCTTCCATTTCTTCGAGTTCAAAGTGCTTGCCACAATGAGGGCAAATGCCTTTTTGGCGTTCGTATGCTTCACGCTTTTGCTTTTTGTCGAAGGTGCGGAACGAAAGGTCGCGCAAATCTCCGCTTAACACATAGCGGTAGATGCCCGATTTCTTCATAATCTCGTCATCTTCCATGAGGTCATGTATCTGCTGTTCAAGTTTGTCGGTGTTGTAAACTTCACTGCCGAACTCATCAAACATCTCCCCCCAGTCAAGCCCCTTCATCTCTTTGCGATATTTTGGAAAAGTTGACTTTACCCATGTTATGACCTGCATGTAGTATGCCCAAAGCTTATAAGCGTTAGGGTCATACTGATGAATTGCCATATATTTGTCAACTGGTGTGGTGTCTGCTATTCCGTCATGGCGTGCCGCCCATTTCAAGGCAGTCTCCAAGTACGCCTGCTCCTCTAATTTCCCTGTCATATAGTCGCCGCCTACTTTGTAGGCCGCGCATCCATGCTTGCTGAAGTAGCGGCGTGCGTCCGTGACGAAAGGCCCTACATACACGGCGTTTCTCAACTCCTGATCAAGCAGACGCTCACCTGCGATGTTGATGACACGAAACCAGTCGAGTTTCTCCTTGTCAGTTCCGGTGCAGAAATACACTGTCAACTCGTAGTCGAGGAAATGCTGTTTTTCTTTATCAGTGAGATTGTCGAAATATAACACGGGGCGGTCTTTGTCCACAATGTTGAAGGCATGTTGGTAGTATTCGCAGATGGACAGTGTACGTTGCTGTCCGTCTATCATTTCAAAACTTCCGTCCCCAACAACGCTCCAATACATTATGTTGAGCGGAAAGCCTTTCAAGATTGTTTCTATAACGGCTTGCTGCTGTTTCAAGTCGTAGCGGAACTCACGCTGGTATGGCGGGCGTATGTTCAGTTTGCCATGGTAACCATAAACTCCATTATTGGGGTCGTTGGTGTAGCCGGATATAAGGTCGCGTATTGCGATTGATTTAAGCTCGATGTTCATAAGTTGAATTCTATGGTACGATAAATTATGCTCTTTTTCTTATAAGTATTCTGGCATAGCAACCAATGAGCTTGCCTTTGTCATTACGATAGCACAATTTGCCTTTGCGAAAACTCTTGTCCTCACGGAACAATGCGGCGCATTGCTCTGCCGTCAGATTGGCGCTCACTCCACATTCCACGCCAAGCTCTCCACCATTGCCTATGCCTATTATCTCGAATTGGTCGGGATTGTATTTGTCCATGAATGTGATGGGAACTCCCATTACGCCATCATAATCACAAGGAATCAACTCCGTCTTAGAAACCTCAATGGCATCATAATTGATGTATTGAGGATATTCGTCGGGAGTATAGCTTTTGTATAGGATGAGGTTTTCGTGGCGTTCTTTATAATCAAGATTTGTGAACCACGTAACGCCTGAAACACGTATCATACCTTTACGATGGGTGCCAGCAGTTGCAACATCTTCATACGAAGAAATGAAATGTCCTGCATTTCCTTTAAATCCAAAACCCAACCACATTTTGTTGTCTCTTATCAAAGGGAAAATCTCTTTATACGACAATGCGTTCTGATGACCTATTATCAAGAACTTCTTGTCGTATTCAATCAGTTGTGCAACGTACTCTCTAAACAATGAGAACGGCGGATTAGTTACCACAATATCAGCCTCTTTAAGTAGCTCAATACATTCCTTGCTGCGGAAATCGCCATCGCCTTTCAATGGTTTCACCCCTATTTCCTCGGCATCAGGGATACGGTTGCCGTTCTTGTCGCCTTCGTATACAAGATACACTGCCTGCTCGCTTTGATTTTGGCTGAACAGGTCCATATTCTGATTCTTGTAGCAAGTGGTTATGAGTTTCTTCAAGCCGAGAAACTCGAAGTTGTAGGCGAAGTAAGTGAAGAAGTTGCTTATGCGTGGGTCGTCGCAGTTGCACAGCACCGTTTTTCCACGGAAATGGTCGTGATAGTGGTGCAATTCGTTGTTAATGTCTTCGAGTTGTGTATAGAATTCGTCTTTCTTGGCAGCTTTTGCCTTGTCGATAGTTCTTTTTGCCATGAGTAATAAAGATTGATAGTTATGAGACTTATGAGCACGAACTATCAATCACGCCAAGACGCAAAAAGGGCGTGATGCTCCTTATTGCGTTCAGCTATGAGGCAGCCTCGGAATGGAAACCTCAACCCACATAATAAAGAATACACCACGCCTATGGCGAGATGCATTTCTATTATACATGTAGGTTAAGGCACTCCATACCGAATGCCTTATCACGATTATTTCTGTTACGTTATTTCCATCCAATAAGTTTCCGAGGCTTTTGGCTGAACGCGAAATAATAGCGAATGCTTTGTTTTACCAACGATGTCTTGGAAAGGGGCAAGCCCAATCCGAGCGTAAAATTACAAATAAATACCGACACACGCCCACGTTTCACCATAAAACTTCTAAAAACTTTCTGCCCGATTGCAGTTTATCGGGATGTTTTGGTTACTTTTGCATTGATAACGTAAAAAACGACAACGCACATGTTTCTCATTAAATTACTCCGCAACTGGCTCACCACGTTTGGCAGCTACCTCTTCCTGATGGGCCGTTCCTTTTCGCGCCCCGAGCGCATGCGTGTGTTCATGAAGCGCTACGTCAAGGAGATGTCTCAACTGGGTGTCGACTCCATCGGCATCGTGCTACTCATATCGTTCTTCATCGGCGCGGTGATCTGCATCCAGATGAAGGTGAACATCCAGAGTCCGTGGATGCCCCATTGGGTAACAGGCTATGTGACGCGCGAAATCATGCTGCTGGAGTTCTCCTCATCCATCATGTGCCTGATTCTTGCGGGCAAGGTGGGTTCCAACATCGCCTCGGAGATTGGCACGATGCGCGTGACCCAACAGATCGACGCCCTCGATGTGATGGGCGTCAACTCGGCCTGCCACCTCATCCTTCCCAAGATCATGGGCTTGGTAACCATCATGCCGTTCCTGGTGATTTTCTCATCGACCATGGGCATTGTGGGCGCCTACGCCACGGCCTACATCGGCCACATGATGTCGCCCGAGGACCTTACGTCGGGCATGCACCACGCCTTCAACTCGTGGTTCATGTGGATGAGCATCATCAAGAGCCTGTTCTTCGCCTTCATCATCTCGAGTGTGTCGAGCTATTACGGCTACACCGTGGAGGGCGGCTCCGTGGAGGTCGGCAAGTCGTCGACCGACGCCGTGGTGTCGTCGAGCGTGCTCATCTTGTTCTCCGACGTGTTCCTCACCCAACTGTTGTCGTAACGCATTTCCCAACCCTCTCAACCATCAGCCATCATGATTGAAATTAAGCAACTCACCAAATCGTTTGGCGACAGAACGGTGCTCCAGGGCATCGACGCTGTCTTCGAAACGGGCAAGACCAACCTCATCATCGGCCAGAGCGGATCGGGAAAGACCGTTCTGATGAACGACCTCGTCGGACTGCTGGAGCCCACGTCGGGACAGATTCTCTACGACGGTCGCGACTTTGTTACCATGGACAAGCGCCAACGCATCCTTTTGCGCCGCGAAATGGGCATGACGTTCCAGGGATCGGCCTTGTTCGACTCGCTGAACGTGCTTGAAAACGTTAGGTTCCCGCTCGACATGTTCTCATCGATGAGCAGCCGGGAGCGCGACAGGCGCGCCATGGAGTGCATAGAGCGCGTGAACCTCAAGGGCGCCGAGACCAAGTATCCCGACGAGATCTCTGGCGGCATGCAAAAGCGTGTGGCCATTGCCAGGGCCATTGTGCTCAACCCGAAGTACCTCTTCTGTGACGAGCCCAACTCGGGTCTCGACCCCAAGACATCGCTCGTCATAGACCGCCTGCTGTCGGACATTACACACGACTACGGCATAACGACCATCATCAACACGCACGACATGAACTCGGTGATGGGCATCGGCGAGAAAATTATCTTCATCTACCAAGGACACAAGGAATGGGAAGGCACCAAAGACCAAGTGATGGACGCCAAGAACAAACGCCTCAACGACTTCGTCTTCGCCTCCGACCTCTTCCGAAAGGTTCGCAAAGCCGAGCTCGACGAGGACAACAACAAGTAGCGGAACTATGCGAAAATAACAAATGGTTTGTTTGCCAGAATCAATGGCAAAATTAGCGCACTTACTTTTTCAAAGATATTAAACACAAAGGTTCAGAAGATTGATATGAATACAATTAAGCACGTATTTCTTAAAGGAAATGAAAAATTCCTTGATCATACAAAGAGTGTTGCTTTATACGGCAAGATCTATTGGCGCAAGTCTGGCAAAAAACTTAATGTAGGTGACATTGTGTATCTTTTTATGTCAGGTAAAGGACATTATCAAATCAGATACAAATTAGAAGTAACCAACACAAGCGTGCCAAGACAAGACGAAAAATGTTGGTTGGCTCCATTTGTTCCTGATAATGATTGTTTTGAGTTCACTCCTGTTGCAGCCATGTATGAAGGCGAAGAACTTGGATATAATGAACTGGAATCAATAGGTATCAGCCGATATGTTCAGTATTCTATTCTAAATAATGAACAGATAAACATCATAGATAAATACTTTGAGTAGGACTATAACAGAAACTTTCATAGTCTTTTTGGGATGCAAAGGTCACTATGTTTTAGTTGATGTGCAAGGCGCCTGGTTTCGGATAGTTACCAAGTAGCAGCCGCAAGGGGTTGCCATAACCCACAACACAGGCGGGCGCTTTTAGACCATTCTAAAAGCGCCCGCCTGTTGGTTTATCCCACATCGGTCATTAGACCGAGTTTCGCCTTAGCGCATGTACCACACGCCACCCCGCTCCACCATGGGAACGACCACTTGCTCGTTCAGGCTGTCGCCATAAACGAACCCGAGGAAGACGGTGGCGGCATGGCGCGCCGTGTCGGCCGTGGCCCTGATAACACGCACCTCCTTGATGCCGTGGTGCTCGTCGTTCTGCTGTCTCACAAACATCTTTGCGTTGGCAATGAGCTGCTCGCGGTAACTCTTGGGGATGGAGTCGGTGCGATAGGTGCCGTCTACAAAACTGGCATAGTCGCCCTGCAGCAGTTGCTCATAATAGACCTTCGCCGACTGGGCTGCCAGCTCGCTCGCATCGGGCCCCGTCGACTCGCCGCAGGCCACGAGAAGCGACAGGGGAAGAAATAAAAGAAGTAGCTTTTTCATCATTCGAACAATCGGTTCTCCTAAGTGTCGACCGCCTGAACGCCATTCGGTCGGTCGGTTTCTCATAACACCTGGCGTAGGTTCGGCTCCTCCACGGGGCCACTCTACGGGCCTCAACGCAACGCGCCGTCCCACCCTCTTGGGCTACGGACGGCGCGGCAGAGACCTGCGGCCTCCTTATTTCTGTCGGATAAAGACGTTGATGGGGCAGCCATGGAGCGACCAATTGTCGCGGATCTTGTTCTCCAAGAAACGGCGATAAGGCTCCTTGATATACTGCGGCAGGTTGGCGTAGAACACAAACGACGGGATCTGCGTGTTGGGCAACTGCGAGCAATACTTAATCTTGATATACTTACCCTTGGTCGACGGTGGCGGCGTCTGCTCGATGATGGGCAGCATCACCTCGTTGAGCTTCGTGGTTCCGATGTGGATGTGACGGTTCTGGTACACCTCCTTGGCGGTCTCGAGCACCTTGAAGATGCGCTGCTTGGTGAGCGCAGATGCGAAGATGATGGGGAAATCCACGAATGGGGCCATGCGGTTGTAGATGGCGTTCTTAAACGTGTCGATGACCTTCTGGTCCTTGTTCTCCACAAGATCCCACTTGTTGACCACCACGATGAGGCTCTTGTTGTTCTTCTGGATGAGCTGGAAGATGTTCATGTCCTGCGCCTCGATGCCACGTGTGGCGTCGACCATGAGGATGCAAACGTCGCTGTTCTCGATGGAACGTATGCTTCGCATCACACTGTAGAACTCCAGGTCCTCGGTGACCTTGTTCTTCTTTCTGATTCCCGCCGTATCGACGAGGTAGAAATCGAAGCCAAACTTATTGAAACGTGTGTAGATGCTGTCGCGCGTGGTGCCCGCAATCTCGGTCACGATGTTGCGGTCCTCGCCGATGAAAGCGTTGATGATGCTCGACTTACCGGCGTTAGGACGTCCCACGACGGCGAAGCGGGGAATGTCGTCGTCCACAATCTCCTTGGCTTCCTTGGGCAGCGTAGCGACCACAACATCGAGCAGGTCGCCCGTTCCGCCACCTGTGGCTGCGCTGATGCACTGGGGGTCGCCCAGTCCGAGCTTGTAGAACTCGGCGGCCTCGTAGGCCTCACCACTGTTGTCGACCTTGTTGGCCACAAGGATCACGGGCAGCTTGGCGCGGCGAAGAATGGTGGCCACGTCCTCATCCCAATCGGTGAGGCCCGTCTCCACATCCACGAGGAAGAGCACGAGGTCGGCCTCCTCGGTAGCCACCTTCACTTGTTCGCGGATGGCACCTTCGAAGATGTCGTCGGACTTCACTACCCATCCGCCGGTATCGACGATGGAGAACTCCTGTCCGTTCCATTGGCACTTGCCGTACTGGCGGTCGCGCGTGGTACCGGCTGTGTCACTGACGATGGCCTTGCGGCTTTGCGTCAGACGGTTGAAAAGCGTGGACTTGCCCACATTGGGCCGTCCAACTATCGCTACTAAGTTTGGCATATTCGTTCAGATTATTTTGTTTGTCAATGAAGCCCGGGCGCCGCATGGAACGTCGGTCCATCCGTTGTTGTTGCCCAAGGCTGTGCGCGCCAAGCCACCGGAAATGGCAGCCCGTGTGGCCACTCCTTACTGGGGATTGTAGCCGAAATGGGTGAGCTCGCGGTCGGAGTTGCGCCAATCCTTGTCGACCTTCACGAAAATCTCGAGGAAAATCTTCTTGTCGAAAAATTTCTCAAGGCTCTTTCGGGCCTCGGTCGACACCTTCTTCAGCGCCACGCCCTGGTGGCCGATGATGATGCCCTTCTGCGAGTCGCGCTCCACATAGATCACGGCGTTGATGCGTATGTGGGTGTCGTCTTCCTTGAAGCGTTCCACAACGACCTCCACCGAGTAGGGTATTTCCTTGTCGTAATAGCGCAGGATCTTCTCGCGGATAATCTCCGACACGAAGAACTTGGCGGGCTTGTCGGTGAGCTGGTCCTTTTCGAAATAAGCGGGGCTCTCGGGCAGCAGCTCGCGTATGCGCTTCATGAGCATGTCGATGCCAAACTTGTTCTTGGCGGAGATGGGCAGTATCTCGGCGTTGGGCAACAGCTTGCTCCACTTCTCCACCAGTGCGCCCAGTCGTTGCGTGGGGTTGGGCGCGCCTTTCTTGGGCGCGTCGGTGGTGGCCAACTCGTCAATCTTGTTGATGAGCACAATGACGGGGATGGTCATCGTGCGCACCTTCTCGAGAAACTCCATGTTTTTCTCAGGGTCCTCCACCACATCGGTGACGTAGAGCAGCGTGTCGGCGTCGGCCAGGGCCGACTCGGAGAACTGCAGCATCATCTCCTGCATCTTATAGTTGGGCTTGAGCACGCCGGGGGTGTCAGAGAACACGATCTGCGTGTCGTCCGTGTTGACGATGCCCATGATGCGATGGCGTGTGGTCTGGGCCTTGAATGTGGCAATGCTCAACTTCTCGCCGACGAGCTGGTTCATCAGCGTCGACTTTCCAACGTTGGGATTGCCCACGATGTTTACAAATCCTGCTTTGTGCATGCTTATGTAAAATATTGGATAGGGGTGATGGTATTGGGGTTGATGGGGTGTAGAGCGTAAAAGTGAGGGGTGTGATAAGAAGACAAAAGTCCAGAAGCTCAGTCACAACGCCTTGGCCTACGGCCCGAGGCTATTGCTTGTTGGAATGACTGGACTTCTGAACTTCCTGACTATGTTGTCGGTGTTGCTCAATCGCTATTATTTCTTTCCGGCTACGGCAGCTCCGTCGTATGCCCACTTGTAATAGGCTGCGCCGTGCACAAATCCCGCACCGAAAGCTGTTAGGATGAGTTTGTCGCCTTTTTTGAACCGATCTTCAAAGTCCCACATCGCCAAGGGGATGGTAGCCGAACTGGTGTTGCCATACCTCTCGATGTTGATGAGCACCTTCGACGGGTCGATTTCCGCGCGCTTGGCCACGGCCTCCTCAATGCGGAGGTTGGCTTGGTGGGGAATCACCCAGTCGACATCGCCGGGCGTGAGGTTGTTCTGCCTCATCACCTCCATCACGTCGTCGCTCATGTTGGTCACAGCATAGCGGAACACGGTGCGTCCCTCCTGGTAGAGGTAGTGCAGTCGGTGGTCGACGGTGAAATGTGAGGGTGGGCAAACACTGCCGCCAGCCTTCAGGTGAAGGAAAGGCAAGCCCTTGCCGTCGGTGCGGAAGAACGAGCTCTGCACGCCGACGCCCTCTTCCTCGGTGGCTTCCATGAGCACGGCGCCTGCGCCATCACCGAAGAGCACGCATGTCTGGCGGTCGGTATAGTCGACCACCGACGACATCTTGTCGGCTCCGATGACAATGATCTTCTTGTAGCGTCCGCTCTGAATCATCGAGGCCGCCATGTCCATCGTATAGAGGAATCCGCAGCACGCTGCCGAGAGGTCGAACGCAAAAGCGTTCTTCAATCCCAGCTTGCCGAGCACGATGCTGGCCGTGGAGGGAAACTTATAGTCGGGCGTGGTGGTGGTGACGATAAGTGCGTCGATGGTGTCGGGGTCGACACCCGTCTTTTGCAGGAGCTGCTTGGCGGCCTTGCGCGCCATGTAGCTGGTGCCAAGGCCCTCCTCGGTGAGGATGCGGCGCTCCTTGATGCCCACACGCGTCTGTATCCACTCGTCGCTGGTGTCGACCATGCGCGACAGCTCCTCGTTGTTGAGGACGTAGTCGGGCACATAGCCGCCAACGCCGGTGATAATCGCGTTGACCTTACCCATTATTCAGCTGCTTCCTTAACGATAGCTACCTTGCCACGATAGTAGCCGCAGGTGGGGCAAACCGTGTGGTAAACGTAATAAGCGCCGCAGTTGGGGCAAACAGCCAATGTGGGAGCTACTGCTCCGTCGTGGGTTCTACGCTTGAGTGTACGTGTCTTTGACTGACGTCTTTTAGGATGTGCCATTTTAAATAATAGTTTTAATTTGTTATTTTTAAATCTTTCAATGCCGCCCATCGGGAATCCACGGCTTTCTCTCCATCCTCGTCACCGCTTCGGGCGGCCGAATGTTCCTTGAGCACATTCATCATGGCAGGATTGCATTTTCCAGGTGCATGCACATGCCTGAGCGGGATGCTGAGCGCTATGGACTCGTAGACGAACCACGCCACATCGAGTATTCCTTCTTCCTCGCTTACCGTGACCACGTCGTCGTCCTCCGAGCCGGTGTCGCCGAGCTGAGCGGTGAGCCTGTCGTGGGTCTCAATGGGTTGGTCCATATCGTCGAGACAAACGTCGCAGGGCACCGTCACTGTGCCGGCAGTGTCGACAAGCAGTTCAAAGAGGTTGTCGCGGCGGTGGATGGTCAGTGTGCTGTGCAACTGGCCGCTCCTCACGTCGGGAGCGTCGATAGATGCAAAGAAATCATCACCGAGGTCGCGTTCCATTACGGTCTCGCCCTCGGGAAGGCTCTTCAAGTCGATCTTAAACTTCTCTAAACTTGGCATATCTACACTTTGGGTTGCAAAGTTACCACTTTTCCCCGATATAAAAACAATTTTTGGCAAAAAGTTGAATGTTAATGGGCTAAATTCGTATCCTCCACCCCTTTATCGGCCTCGCGAAAGCCTCAACGGCCGCTCCGCCACGCCTCTACACACCTACGCGCTCCTATATATAATCCCAAATCGGCCATATAATCCCCAATCGGCCATTAGACCGAAACAGGGGGAATGGCAGGATGTTATTGTTTACAAGAATTGAAATCTAATGACCAATTGGGGGTTACGATTCTCAAAATACGCAACAATCTACACATCAATCTACACGTTTGTTTTCCACGACGCAAAGATTTGCCGCAAATACGCGATTCTCAGCGGGTTTTTGTAACAGGTTGGCGATCAGCCGGTTGTGTGATTGGCGCAATATTCGGCTGATAATTTTGGGTGTTTGGCGTTGCGAAAGATGCCTTTTCGCAACGCCAAAGATGCCCATCGGCAAGACGAAACCTTCCCAATGGAGGCACGGTTAGCCATCTTTCGCAACCCGATACATGCCCAACGGCAACCGCTACGCTCATTTTAGCAGCGTCCCATCCCGCAAAAACGGCGTTTCCGCTCTCTGGTTCGCACATAATCCCGACACAACTTCTTAGCAATATTATCCAACAATCTGCTGCGCCAACCCACCATCCTTCCAGCCTCACCCAACAAGGCATAGGTGCCGTAAACCCCACAGAGGGCCACCAAAACCCCGCTACGGCACAAACCGTAGCGGGGCAATGTAACAACGGATGACCGATGAGCCCAGCTTTACTCTTCGCGATCCATATAGTCGTCAATCCTATTTACCTCATCGGCCAATTCGTCAGACACAGCGTCATAACCGAAGTCGGGCATCAACTGAAGGCGCTTCACATAATTCGGATTGACAGTCTTGTCAAAGTCTTTATTGGTCGACATGAAGTCCTCGTATATACCTACAGCCACCTCTACGGTAAACTTCATGGGCAGGTTACACATGAAATAGGTCGACACAAACCCATAGGGCTTATCATGCAACAAGGTGAAATATCGGGTGGTAAGGAGTTTACCCCACTCATCATAGAGCTTCACACGCATTCCCTTGCGATAATAGTTCTTCGTGCCACTATACTCCCATTCGGTCAAGAAGCCATACTCGTAGTACTCATACGTCTCTCTGCCCATATTTTGGGTAACCCGCTTCACCCGGGCACCCTCCACAGGCTTGTGGAGCTTATACTCATCGATGTTCAACATTCGCTTCTTATCGTGCTCCACCACGGTCACCAAAGCGCTCCAGTCTTCGCTCTCGTCAAAGTTTTCCACATCAAACTTGATGGGGTACCTCTTGTTTTTCTCCAAGTTCATTCCAGGAGCCAGGTTCACCATCTTCACGATAGCGGTGCCTTTCCTGATGAGCAGGCACAGGTCGGAGAAGTGGTTGGGCTCTATCTTCTCGCGCCCTGCCCTTTGGAACACCACGTGTCCCTCGAACCTCGTGGCGTTGCTTGTGCCACTCGACACGGGTGCCACCGACATTTCCTTGATTGTGGGGAAATAGTATTCGGTCTTGGTGGGGAGCTTGTCCTTCAGCAGGGATATGTTTCCAAACACGCTTCCCACTCCGGGTATGAGTTTCACCACGGTCGGTACCTTGTCGTTGATGCCATAAGCGTTGAACATGCTGGTCACTATAGCAACATTCTGCACCTTAAAGATTTCCAGGCCAACGCTGCGCTTGGTGACATCGTTGCCGGCCGTAAACTCATAGAAGCTATAGGGAAGCTTAATGCTGTTAGGATTCTGCCATTCGCGCTTCGAGCACTTGAAGTTCTCGGCAAACGCATCCTCCACGCTGACTGTTGCACCCAGGCCACCGTCGAAAAGCGAGACGCCGAAAGCCGACACAAACGACAGATTTAAGCCAAAGGTGAAGTTCACCTTGTCGTAGGTTCGTTTTCCGGTATGGGTGTCGGTCGAGCTGGTTGTGAACTGGCTATCCCTAAACTTCAGATAGGGCAAGGTCTCATAGCTCCGCTTACCCACCTCCATGCCGAAAATCAACTCTCCCTTATCAGTCCAGGTCCTATCTATGTGGTCGAATCCCATTTCGCTCTCCAGTTGGAACGACGAACCGATCGACAACACTAAAGGAATAATGTCGACGCTCATGGAGGGAATAGGAATGCATGGCGGGCGCTCCACCGAGAACGGTCCCAGCAAACTGGTGTTGAGGGTGCCTGTTCCAGAGAGATTGATGGTTTGCTCCAGCGTAACGACATAATCTTTCTTCAACCAGAAGTCGATGCCGTCGCCGCTGTCGTCGTAGTGGGCGTCGCAGTAAACCCTCAGGCGGGCCTTGAACTCATGGTTCTTCTTGAAATTGCCGGTCCACACATAAGGTGTGGTTATCGGTGGCAGATTCTTGCTGTCGGCAGCATACCCAATGGTAAAGGTCTTGTCGAGAACAGGTGTGCCTGAGGGGCGGCCACGCGTAAGATACTGCTTGGCCAACGACTCGTCGGGGAGGCGGGTCCTCAGGTCGAACTTCAGCACCTTGAACACACGCTTGGTGCCGACGCTCTTACCGATACACTTATACTGGTCGCCCTCCTTGAACACGCGCTCGGCCTCGATGGCGATGCCAGCAAACAGCGAGTCGGCGGCATGGTACACCACCTCGCCCGTCTGGGGCAGCAACTCCTTGGGCATGCTGGTGCTGAAACTCACAAGCGAGTCTTTGATCTCAGCGATGTAGCCCTTGTAGTTGTCGTGGTTGAGCCATATCACATCCTCGTTAAACTGATACTGGGCATTGAGCGTCGAGCTTTTCACGTGGCGTGGCGCCGTGAATCCGTCGCCGTTGTTCTCTATGCCATCGTCGTCGGCCGTCGGCTCATCGACCAGCGAGTCGAAGGAGAGTGAGCACGAGGCCAGCAAGCCCACAAGGAGCAGGAGAAGGTAATGCAGTCGTTTCATATTGTCGTTGTTGTGTGTGGGTTAATGAATGGTGAAGGGTGAGGGGCTAACGATGGATAGCGACGCGTCAGTCGATCCTCAAGCTGACGAGGTTCGACAGGGTGCCGTGGCTCTGTCCGTCGAACTCCACCTCATAATCGAACTCATAGAGCTTGAACGTGGAGCGGTCGATGGCTCGAAACTTGATGGTTTCGCCCAGCACCACGTCGCGGCGGCCACTAATGCGAAACACATAGTAGGGGATTCCCTTCCACTCCTGACGCACAGGCACGCCACGCAACTCGCCTGCCACGAAGGCTCCCACGAGCAGCATGTCGCTGGGCTGGCGTCCGTGCACGCTGATGTCGGCATACACCACCGTCTCGTTCATATACTCACCTTTCTGGTCGCGCCACGGGCCCACGACCCTCACCAGGCAGGTGTCGGCCACGGTGGCGTCGACCACCGACCGCGCCACCACCTTGCACACGCCGGCCTTGAGGGCCAAGAGCGAGTCGCCGGTCACCGTGGCGATGGAGTCGGCGTCGCTCTCCCACTCCACGCCCACGTCGCCCGAGACGGCTGGCATCACGAAGGCTATGAGGCGGCATGTGTCGCCAGCAAGAATGTCGATGGTGTCGCGATAGAGCACCATGGTGGGCTTTTGTTGAGAGTCATCCTCTTCGTAGGTGTAGAAGTCGCCACACGAGCACAGGGCTGCGGCTGTGAGCAGCAAGCACGCCGCGACACGTGCCAGGCTCAGCGATGACGAGGATAGATGTTGTAGCTTCATATCGACAAGATGTGAGTGGTTTGGAGATAGGGATTGTAGCTTATTGTTTCGTGGGCGCTGTCACCGTCACGATGTTCGAGGGGTTGCTGGAGCGTCCGTCGGAATAGAGAAGCACCACATAGTAGTCGGCGCTCTCGCCTGCCGACAACACACGGTCGGAGTGCATCAGATCGTTGAGGTCCTCTGAGATGAGATACTCGAAGGTGTCGCTGCCCGGCTTGCGGACATACACGCCCCAATAGCGCTCGCCTTCGGGCTGCTGGCCGTGGCAGTCCCACGAGAGGCGGGTGCGCCCGGCCTTGGCGTCGTAGCGTCCGATGAGCTTCAGCGTCACGTCGACGGCGGTGTTACGGTCGTTCATGGCCGACACCACAAGGCTCGGTCCGGAGCTGATGCCGGTGGAGTTGAACGACTCCACGACATACTCGTAGCGGCGCTGGTTGTTGAACGGCGGGTTGTCGTCGACGCACATGCGGTAATCGTTGGCAGCCACCTGATCGGCTTCGTAAGAGGCGATGAGCTCCCAGTCGGCCTGGCCCTCCAGTCGGCGATACACGTTGTGGAGGATGATGGCCTTGTCGGCGCCCGCTATCCAGCAGAGGTGTATGCCGGCGGTGTCGACCACGAGGGTGTCGAGGTGCGCAGGCGTGGGCGGCAGCAAGTGGGGGCGCTCCACCTGCAACATGGCGGTGTAACGGCCGATGTTGGAGGCGTAGTCGGTGGCGCGCACACGGTAGTAGATGTACTTTTGGTTGACATCGACGGCCACCGAGTCGGTGAACGTGGTGTCGCGCATCTGCTGCGGCGAGATGATCATGAACTCATGCGTCGAGTCGTTGGCGGCCGCCACCTCGTAGAAGGCTATGTCGCCACGGTCTTGCGGTGCGGGCGACCACGACAGGTGGATGCGGCCGTTGGGCTCCACGGAGGCCTTGAAGTTGAGGGGAGGCTCGGGAGCCTTCTTGTCCTCAATGCGCAGCTGCACGGGCATGGAGTAGCCCATGTTGCCGGCGGTGTCGACGGCGGCAATGGTGAGCATGCCCGTTGCCAAGCCCGTCACGTCGACGGTAAGCACCGTGTCGTGCGGATTATACATCGTTTCGGTGAGGCGCTTCCATTGCTTGCCGGTGTAGCGCTCGTTGTAGTAAAGGGGCATCAGGCCGATGCAGTCGTCCTCAACATAGGGCTTCTCTACCTCGATGTGGGCGGTGATGGTCTGCAGGGAGTCGGGGTTGCCATCGCGGTCGATGAGGATGCGGCGAACGACGGGTGCCGTCGGGGCGTCGAGGTCGCCCACACGCACCTTATGGGTGGTGGAGCTGACGAGCAGGTCGCCGAAGGCATCGTAGGCCAGCACGCGATACTCGTACACGCCGGGCTTCTCCACCACGTCGGCATAGCGGCTGGTGTTCTCCTGTGTAAGCCCCAAGTCGAGTGCTGAGGTGTAGGGGCGCTTCGTGAGGCGCTGCCACTCCGTCTCGCCCTCCAGGCGACGCTCCACCTCGAAGGCCGAGTTGACGGCGTCTTCCCAGCGAAGCAACACGTTCAGGGCCTTGCCCACCGAGTCGCTGTAAGCGGGGGTGTAGGTCATCGGCTTATACTTGGTGCAGGTAACCTCCACCTGTCCGGGCGCGATGGGCAGACGGCCGTGCGGATCGCGCTTGGCGGGCTGCAGGATATACTCGTAGCGCACGCCGGGCTTCACGTCGCGGTCCACATAGCGCAGACCGATGGCTTGCGCCACGTCGGGACGCCATTCGCTCACCATCTCGGCGAAGGCAAACTTGGTTTGCTGATCGTCGTAAACCTCGAGCATGCCACCCACCTCGCCGTAGGGCTCGCGCGTCTGGCCTGGCATCACCTCGCCCTTGCCATAGAGCATGCCCACGGCCACGAAGGCCAGTGAGTCGCTCTCGGGATAGCGGGCACGCAACTGCTCAAGCGTCTGCGGGCGTATGCCCTTGGCAATGAGGTCGTCGTGGTATTGGCCGCTCTTGTCGGTGTAGATGCGATAGAGGTTGTAGCCCACCTGGTTGAGGTAGTTCCACGTCACGAAGTCCTCGGGCGCCCAGCGCAGCACGATGCTGTCGCCGTAGCAGCGCGCCAGCAGGTTGATGGCTGCGGGCTTCGCCTTCACGGGCGTGGCATGGGCCGAATCGGGCTTCAGCACGAAGATGCTACTGTCCTTCAGGCTATCGGTCACCTCGGCCGACGACCTGTTGGCGCGACCGGGCGCAAGGATGGCCGATGCCGACACCGCCATAAGGAGCGATGCCAGAAGTGTTGCTATGACCTTGTGTCTTTTCATAATCCGTTGTTTTTTATGTTTACTTTGATGTTAGTGGATAGGATATTCTCGTCATCTGACGCGTTTACGCCGGGTGGGCGTGGAGGTCGTGGTCGAAGAACCGGTGGCCGCCTTCCGTACTGGCGTGGTGGTCGTAGATTTCTTCGTCGGCGTATTCGTGGAGTTAGACGTTGCGCCACCCCTCGACGTGCTGCCCGACGTTGAGCTCGAACTGCTGGTGCCGGTCGACGTGCCCGTTATGGTGCCGGTCGGCACGCGCCTCAGGGGTCGCTCTGTTTCCACTTTCGATGTAGAGGTGGTGTCGGCCGTCTCGGTGTTGATCGGTCCCGACTCACGGTTCTGCTTCGTAGCGTCGGCGCGCTCAATGTCGCCCCTCGTCAGGGTGCCAACCTTCTCCACCGTAGTGGGCGGCGTAGGTGTGGTAGTGGCAGGCTTCCTGATCGGAGCCTCGTCGGTCCTGGGAGCCGACTCTATCAAGTTGTGATTCTTATCATACTTGTTGCCAGCCTCATCGACCCAGTTGCCATCAGCGTCAAGCTTGTGGGTCTTAAGCCAGTCTAACGCTTTCTCCTGTTCCATTTCCTTCCTGAACTGCTCAGGCGTCTTGGCGTTGTTCATCTGCAGGTCTTGCTTCGATGTGGTCTTCGAGCCAACAGGCTGTTGGGTTGTTCCAGTTCCTTGCGTTGTGCCACCGCTTCCCGTCGACGGAGTTGCTATCGTCAAGCCACCATCGTTGGGGAATCGGTTGAGGTCGGCCACAGTGGTCGGCACAAAGCCCTCTGGCTTGTCGTCGAAGGCCGAGCGCAACAAGATGTTCACCACAGGAGCGTTGTAGGTCATGACACTCTTATAGCGTCCCTTCGTCATGTCGTACAGGTCGGGGATGGCCACATACTCGCCGCTATTGAGGTCGAACGTGTTGACACGGTATGCCTGCACCTTCACGTAGTTAATGCCCTTCAGCGCCTTGGCATAATCGAACGGGCGGTAATCGGCAGACGTCTCGTCGGCGAGCGCCGTCCACACCTTCTTCTGATTGTCCTGGGCGAATCGGTCGACCAGTTCCTTCGACTGTCCCTCAAACTCGAAGATGTCGTTCGGATCGAGCAGGTACGTGGTGAGCGCCATCTGATAGAACGGCACCGATGCCTTGGCGTAATTTCTGACGAACGAGAAGCTTGTAGAAGCAACGAAGCTGCTGTCTCGCTTATCGGTCTGCACGTTCATGTATAAGCCGTTGCGCTCTTCCAGATAATTGGAAACGAGATTCTTCAGCTTTCCCTTTTGCTTAAACAGGCTGTTCGCACGGGTCATCTCGCTCTGCAAGCGATCGCTGACTCGTCTTGCGAGACCATACACATCCGTGATGTTGCGTAAAGCCTCTGAAGACAAGCGGGCAAATCGGTCGTGTAGCATTCCAACATTAACGCCACCCATACGGAAGTTGCCCACGAGGGCCACATCCTCCTCAGGTTTGTCCAACTCGCGAACGGGGAAGTAGTCGCGCTCAGGACAGTAAACCAGGGTGTTGAAGAGATCCTTGGCGCCTTGGAACACATTGCGTGAACCATTACGGCCAAGCAAGCCGGCATACAAGCCGCCGTTACCCACTGCCAACAACGACTCGGTGGTGGTTACACCGATGTTGTACTTCAACAGCTGGGCTCTCCAACCGCCTACCAAAGCGTAGTTGCTCAACCAACTGAGGTAGAAGAACGGGTCGCGCTGGATCCAGTAACCGTTGACATCATTGACGAGCATCGCCGAATAGTCGGTGTGGTTGGGGAAATAGTCGTACTTACGGGTGTTCACCTCGTAGTCGATGAGGCGCGACGTGACGAACGGCTTCTCATACTGCGTCGTATAACCACCGAGGTCTTCGCCGCCCTGCCATGAGGATGACGTTATGGTGAGGGGCAGGTATGCCAGGTTGATGGTGTCGACAACCTCGTAAGGAATCTCCTCTTCGGCCGTAAACTTCTTAGTGGTGTACATGTTGGCATTGCTTGCCAGGCCGTCGAGGATCTTACGGATCTCGTTATCGACCAAACCACGCGACTTCCACTGCTTATAGAAAGTCTCCGCCAATTGCTTTCGGTTCTTGTCAATAGCCGTATTGCTACCGGATGGCGACGTGGCACCAACCTTCGATGATGTGCCGCCAACCTTCTGACCGTTCACGGTGCTGCCCGCACCCTTCACCCCGCTCGTGCCTGTCATGCCGGCCGTTGCCCTTGAGGGAGGCAACGAGCTCGACGAACTGCCCGAAGAGGAGACGCCTTGAGCGCTCATATACTGCCTGATGTCGGGTACCAACTCCCTCCAAGCGTTGATGGCCTGCTGGGTAGGCATGGCGCCTCCATTGGCCTTCGTGAGCAACAGGGTGAACGAGGTTGGAGACGTCTTTTCCTTCTCCACCATTTCTTTCCTCGTCATAGTCCTCGTGGTAATGTAGTCGAGGCTCAGGTCGACGTCGACATTATATCTGCCATTCGACACATCGCTAAGGCCGTCCTCCGGGGCAATGATGTTGCAACTAACCACCTTCTTCTTCGAAGCGGGAAGTATCGAGGTCATCGTCTTCACCACAGCGTCCTTGGTGGTGTAAAGTCGGCGTCCGTCCTTCTTGTCGTACACATACTGTCGCCATATCATCTTGTCGCCTGGCTTCTTAAACTTGAACTCGCGCGTCAGGGCGATGTTCGGGAAGATCAGGTCGTACGAGTGGGCGTAGATGCGCTCCACCTTATTGTTTGACGACTCTGCCGACCCAGCGTCCTCAACATCCACGTCAAACTTAAGCTTGTTGTGCTGCGACGGATAAGCCAGCGCCACATAATCCTCAAGGTTGAAGTCCTCAGAGAGTGGATCGAAATCGTCGAAGCCCTGATCAGTGGTGCGGAAGTAGTAATACTTGGCCTGCTCCCATGGGGTGTAGTTGGCCTTGTAAGGAGTCGATGTGGTGTCAACGGTCCAAGGATCCACCTCCATACCAGCCTCAATCTGCTTGGCGCATCCCACAACCTTCAGTGCATAGAAGCGGTTGGGCCTCAGCATGCGCACGTCGAGAAGGTGCTGCGAGGTGGTCTCCGCGCCACGGTAGTAAGATATAGTCTCCACAAACTCGGGCTTTCTGTGCAGCGAGTCGGCAAAGGCTTTAGCTGAGTCGGTGTACGAATAAAGATACGCCACATACTTGCCGTCCTTCATATCCTTGTTGCGGAAGATGAACGTACGCGAAGCCAGTGCGGCAATATCCTCGCTGACAATGCCGTTCTTCTCAAGACGGGCACGCTCGTTCTCATCAATCAGGCGATAGTGCTGGTTGAGGTTGGCGTTGGTCTTGATGGTAGGACGTCTGCCCAGCTCGGGCGCGATGCGTGCGCTATAGGCCCATCCCTCACGACGGCGCTCGCTACCAATGCTCATCTCGCTCCACATGTCGAAGTTGTCGAGCGGATTGCCGTAGAACATATCGCACACCTCGCCACACTCGAACGAGAAGCTTCGGTTGACGTTCACCAGTCCACCCAAGAGTTTCAGCTTGATGCGGGCCTTGCCCACCGCGTAGTTGGGGTTAGGAAGTGCGCATCGGAACATACCGCCGATACCGGCGTCGAGCAGGTTGAATGAGTTGTTGTAGAAGCCCAAACGGATGTGGAGCTTCAGTACAGCGTAAAGGTACGCGTACATCTGACCCTCGGCATACCAGCCATTGTGGCCGGGCTTTGCTCCCTTACCGTGGTTGAGGTTGGTACACCAGCCGCCACTGAGGTTGCGCAGCGACAGGTCGAAGCCTGCCTGCACACCCATGTCGGCGGAAATGAGTCCGAGGTCGAACTTGATGAATCCGAACACCTGCGCTCCCACCATCACGCCACCTTTCACGTTTCCGGTGATGCCTGTCACACCATTGCGGCGCGCCTTATCGGCCTCGCCTCTTGACGCCGACTTCACACCTTCCTTGCTTCCTCCGTTGAGGAACTCGCTGATCTCGGCGGGGATAGGAGGCAGCTGGCCGTTGCCCGGCAACTCATTGCCGAAGCATACGTAGACGTTGGCGCCCACCTTCACCTTCACGATCTTGGCGTCGAAGTCGATGAACGTTATCTTGCATCGTTTCTCGTAGTCGGGCTCGCCGATGTAAACATGCCACTTGGGCGTGCTGAGATTCTGGCTGTTGGCACGGAACGTTATCTTGAAGTCGAACGTTATCGTCGACTCCATGGCCTTCAACGATCCCTTCGGCTTTTCGGTATCGGTGTCCTTGGCTTCCAACGACTCGCTCTCCGTGGGCTTGTCGGTCTTGCCTGAAAGACCGTTGAGACCTGCCTTCATGTCCTTCTCATACTTCTCAAACTGATTGTTGAGTTCCTGCAAGTCTTTGGTCAGATCGTCGAGCTTCTTCGCAAGCTCCTTAAACTCAGACGATCCGGTCTCAAAGGTCACATTGAGCTGGAAGTACTTGTCCACATCGTCGCAGAAGTAGATGATGCTGGCCTTACTCTTCACCAGTCCACCAGCGCCCGATATGCTTCCGTTGAGCAAGAATGCCGACAGATATCCGTCTTTATCCTCGGTTGCTTTCTGATAGATCACCGTCATGTCGAAATCGCCACTCATGGTTGATTCGGAGATGGCCGACAGGCTCAGGCCCGCGATGATACCGATGGTGCCGTAAGAGGGAACCGGCGCATCCTTCGTATTCGACAGGTCGACCTTCGAGCCCTTGCCTCCTCCACGCTTACAGTTGAAGAAGAGGCCGAACTTCACGCCGGTAATCTTCACAGGATCCATGCCCACGCCTGTCTTCGAGTCGAGCTCACCATAGAAGTAACCCCAAGTAAACTTATCGCCTTCCTTGGGATCCTCGGCGCCACTGTCGTGCTCAAAGCATCCTCCGTCGACCGTTACCTTGAAGAGGTCGCCGGGCATCGTCACGGTGAGGTTGCCACCGAGACCGGTGTCCTCGCCGCTGGTTCGGATATCAAACCTACCATCGAGCTTCACCACACCGAAGTTGGCACCGATGGATATCTCATCGAGCTCCCAACCGTCGTACTTCAGGTCAAGGTCTTCGATGTTGACCTTGGCGTTGATGGCGAAGCCTGTGCCGGCATCGAACACGCCGTCGACAATCGACAACGATCCCTTGAGGTAGAGGCCCACCGTATGGGCCGCCATATCGCTGCGGAACTGATAGTCGTCGAACTTAAACTTGAACGGGCCCAGTTTCTTCTCGATAGACGCCAGCGACCACTGTCCGGCGCTGAAGTAGCAATCCTGGCCCACTTGCATCTCCTTCCACTTGTTGAACTCGATCTTCGAATCCGTGGGCACAAAGGCCGCCTTACGATCTTCCTCCACCTTCGCTATCGACGACTGCCATGCCTCGCGGCCCTCAGGCTTATAGGCGAAGTTGGCAATGCGCATGCCTACGAAGTGGATGTCGGGCAGCTTGGGAGAGATTTTCTCCTTGCCGTTGATGCTGAGCACACCACCGAAGCAGAGCTCCACATGAGTCTCGGTCTTTCCATCGTCTTGATCCTCGGCCTCGAGCAGGAAGTAGGTCTGCGACTTGGTTATCTTGGCCTTGGCGAGGAAGAAGTCGAGGGCCAACTCGTCGGTTCTCGGCTCCACCTTGAACACATAGGTGTAGCCGTTCTTATTCTTGCTGCCCTTGAGCGTCCTCTGGTTGTAGATGTCGCACCGGTAGTCGATGTTCTTCTCGTCCTTGTCTTTGCTTCCGAGCAATGGCACACCAATGCCACCGCTGAAGTTGCAGCCATCGAACGAGTTCTGCACAATATTGAGCTCCATCTTCTTGATGGAGAATCCCCAACCGCCGACCTTACCTGTCACGGCGTCGAAGATGTTGTTCAGGTTGGCCTGCAGCGAAGCACCGCTCTTGTCGAAGAACATGTTGTCCACGCTTGCCTCCAAGCGCTTCTCCTTATCGGCGCTTCCAAACGCGAGGGCCTTCGGGAAGCGGATGCCTACCTTCTTGATATAAAGTCCTTGCCACGTCTCGATCTTGTTGGCGGTGAGCACCTTCGACCTATCGTAGGTCTTGGGGAACGATCCCATTCCGCTTGCGTTCGTCGAAGGTGAGTGGTCGTAGATCATTTCACCGGGCATGAAGGTCCAACCGGGCAGGTCGTCGGCCTCAAACGAGTCCATCTTGACGCTGGTCTTCCAGTCGCTCCAATCGCGCACACCAAACTTGATGTACACCTTCGGAAGTTCGGAGGTGACATCGCCTGCGTCGGTAACCTTCTTGAGCTTGGGGATGGCCATCTCTATGTCGACCATGAAGGCCGAGAGCGTGTCGGCGCCCCAACTGATGTAGCAACCGTCCTCGGGCGCCTGGCCGTTGTTGGTAACGGTGATGTCGCTCGGCGACTTAAACGTGAACTCAAACTGCGAGTCTTGCTCGGTCAGCGTAAAGTCGGAGAGCAGGCAGATGGCTCCGCTCTCTGGCAACAGGCGGTCAGGACTGATGCAAAGATGCGGCGCACCCAGCACAAGCACCTCGTTCTTGACATGGCTGCTCTTGGGCATCATGAACGTGCCCATGAGGTCCATCGACGCCCATGTGGGGGTGAACGTTACGTTGACGATCTGCAAATCGACAGGCACCTTACCCATGTCGTCGGGCAACTTGATGGGGAGGCACACGTTATCGAGCTTGCCCTCCTTCACAAAGTCCTTGGCATCGTGGTACCACTTGTAATAGTTGCCTATGCCCATCTTCTTGGCAAACTCGCGTCCGCGCTTCGAGGCCTCCTTCTGCAACTTGTCGGCAAAGGGCAGGCGGGTGTCGCTCACGAGGTTGTCGAGGCCCCACTCAGAGAACAGCTGGTCGACCTGCTCACCGTTGTGCCCGTAATAGTTGTCGTCCTTGCGGCCACGCACGATACCCGAGTAAACGATGTCGTCGGTGTTGATACACAGCGAGTCGAACTCCACGGCCACCATGACCTTCAAGCCCAAGGGTCGCCACTCCACGCGGCCCCGTCCCTTGAAGCCCTGCTTGCTCTTCGCGAGTTCGTCGAGGGTGAGCTGGTACTGGCCAATGCCCACCACCTTGCCCTTGAGGTCGGAAGCCGTCTTGTTGGTTGGGGTGGTGTTTTCGATGGTGACCTGCGAAGAGCATTGGAAGAACTTCTTGCTGATGCGGTCGCTCAGGGCAAAGTCGCGCACATTGAGCGAGTCGTCGATGAATGCCACCGACTGCACGTTGAGCGCCTTGGGCTTGACACGCAGCAACAGGTAGTCGCCGATGCTCACATCGCCATTGATCTGCTCCCACGAGATGCTGTCTTGCAGTTCCTCGGTGGTGTGGCGATATACGGGTTCCTGCTTGAAGTTTTCCTCATAGCTCAACGACGGGTCGCCGCGAAACAGCTCCACGTCGTAACTGAAGCGCACGCTGTCTTGCCGCGCACCGCTTCCGCCCACAAACCACACGCGCTTCCACTCCACGAAGATGTCGTCGCTGACAAACACCTTGCGCGCACCGGCGTCTTCGCTGAAAGCCGGCGAGAGAATCTCGGGGTTGCGGAAGTTGTAAAGCGAGTCGGTGAGCGCACCTTCCTTTTCCTTGAATCCGAACTTCAACACCAAGCTGTCCTCAGGCTCGTCGCTGGTTTCGGGCTTCTGCTCTTCGGTAGGTGTGGGTGGCGCGGGAACATCGTCGGCCTGCAACCTGAACACCATGAGGTCGCTCTTGCCCTCATTGGCCACGAGCGTGAAGTTCATGTTGTTGGAGGTAACCTGCGTGCGCTGCTTGGCCGTTACGCGAGCCGCATAGGTGCAACTCTTGTCCATCATGCGTATCACGTTCTGCGGAATGACGGCCGTTGCCGACGTCAGGTTGTCTTTTTTATAGAGCACATGGGTCTCGTGGGCCCAGGCGTCCTCGGGATCCTGGTCGGGTCCCACCTCCACCACCTTAAAGTCGTAGTTGAAGTGTACGGGCCGCGCACCTCCCAGCATCGACTCGGTCCATGCGAACATGGGGTTGATGGGGTTGAGTTTGGCCACCCCCTGCAACGACTCGAGCGTAGTGCCCATGGGACGCATGGGCGTCACAAACTTAGGCGCGTCGACCTTATAGCGCACCGAGAACTGGCATGAGTTCTTGCCATTGGTGGCCACGGCGCTCTCGCCATTGAGCTGAATGTCGGTTGTTCCGTCGACGTTCCACTTATACACGTTGAGCTGCAAGCGGTAGTCGCCCTCCTCGAGCAGACCAAACTGCCCACTCTCGAAGCCACTCGAATAGTCGAGCCTCGTAACGATGTCGGATGCGTTGAGATGGTTGAACATCTGTCGCATCTCGGTGAGGTTGAGCTGTCGCGTCTCGTTGGAAGCGAGGGCCACGGTAGGCATCTTGGGCATGCGGTTGCCAGGCACAATCACCAGCGGGTCGGTGGTGTTGGGCATCTTGGCGAGCGTCATACCGAAATAGATGAAGGCCTGCTTCGACGTGGTGTTGGTAACCGTCACATTGAAGTAGGCTCCCGGGTTGCTTACATACGCGCCCAACTGGGGAGGAAGCACGGGCTGCACCGGATTGATGTTGACGATGATATCGTCGGTCGCCAGCGCCATGAGTGTGTTCATGAGCAGCAGTAGCGAGGTGAGGCAGTATCGCAGTGTCTTCATATCGTGTAGTGTTTTGTTAGCTTATGGTATCATTATTATATAAGGTGGCTCAGTTCTTCGCCCGCTTCTCGGCACGCTCGGCGTTCCTCTTGAGTTCGAGCAGCGTGAAGGTGTAGTTGTAGTTGAAGCTGAGGGTGATGTCGGTGGCGTTGAGGTCGTCGTGGGTCTTCGACGGGTTGACATCGCCATACTTATACATGCCGGCGGTGAACGAGAACAGGTGCACCTTCTTCAGCGAGTAGCTGGCCGCCATGTCGAAGCCCACCGAGAGGCTCTTCGACAGCCTTTCCACCTCGTTGTAGCACATCGACACGGTGGCCGACAGGTTGAGGTTCTTCTCCTTGAGGAACGATCGGCTGGTGGTGATCGACGCCACATCGCTGGTGTAGCGCGTTCCCGACCCCCTGGTGTTCTGGTGACTGAAGGAGGCTATGAAGTCGGTTTCCCAGGGTTTCACCCCGAGGTCGTAGGTGGCTCCGATGGCCAGCGATGTGTAGTCGCCCACGCCTGTTGCAAACCGGTTGAGGTCCTTGTTGCGCGACCAGCTCGTTGAGACCGAGGCGGTGTGGGCCAGGAGGTCGTTCTCGGTGGTGAACGTTGGCGTTACCGACACCGAGTGCATGATGCGTTTCACCTGTGTGCTGTCGTTCACGCGCTCCGTTCCGTCGGCCTGCGTGGTGAGATACCCGCTGTAGGCCGCCGAGAGGTTGAAGTGCTCGCCGAAGCGCGTGCTGGCGTTGGCCGAGTAGACATAACCGCGCGTGGTGTACAACTGGCGGTTGGTAAGGTTGTCTTCCTGTCCTGAGAACGTGGCCGAGAGCGCCACCTTCTTAAAGAGATAGGTGCCCATGGTCAGTCCGAGGCTGTGGTAGTTGTTGGCGAGATAATTGGTGCCGAGCGTCAGGTAGTCGGGCTGCACCATGCGGTAGAACACCGACGTGTTGAACGTTGGCGAGTTGAAGTTGACGCTCACGTCGCCTGCGAAACGTGCGAGCGAGGTGTAGCGTGTGTCGAATATCTTGTCGAAACGCTTGGTTTCGGATGTGGTCACTTTATCGGCGCGCCTGTCGGTTGAGAAAGCCGACATGGCGACGTTGGCCGAGAACGAGAAGTAGCGCCTGAAGGCGTAGCTGCCTTTCAGGGCAAACGACAGGTTCTCCTGTGGCGTGATGCGGTCGCGCCACACCTCATCGACCGTGTTCAGGCGGTCGTAGGCGCGCAGCAGGTAGAGGTCGATGGCTCCGCGCGCATTGTTGTACCCCACGTTGAAGCCCCATCCCACACGCTGGTACTGCGGGTTGCGCGGCGACGGGTCGTCGGGGTTGTCGTTGATGGCATTGCGGAAGGTTCCGTAGAACACGCTCGAATGGAACGTCTTTCCGCGGTATTCCAGTCCTACGCCGTTGAACGACATGTTCATTATGTAGGGACTGTAGTTGAGCGTTGTGCGCCCAATGTATCCGCGCCAGTTCTTATAGCGCGGGTTAATCTTGAAGTTGATGTGTGGATAGTTGAAGTCGAGGTTGTTGTTCGAATAATAGAACGAGAACGGCATGCTGAACCCATACAGGCTCACATTGAGGTTCAGGTAGAACATGTTGCTCATGGGCGAAGCGTAGCTCGAACCTGCCGACGAATGGAAATAGGTGTTACGCGTACCTACCGAGCCGGTGATGATCAGGGGATCGCGCTTGGCTATCTCCGAGATGGTCTGTGCTTGCACGCCGCCGTTATACATAAAGAGGGCTGCCACAGCCGTAAGTATGGTTTTGTGTAGGGGGCTATTCATCGCTTCGCTTCTTTGGGTGAGTAATATATGAATGGTTGTAATGGAAGAGGGGTTACACTTTCGTGTGGTGGCAAAGGGGTAAACGAGGTGGGGATGTTACGCCCCACCCTGTTTACCCATTGCTTATCATTTCATGATCTTCTTCGTAATGGTCTTTCCGTCGGTGGTCTTCACCTTCACGATGTAGACGCCCGAAGGCAGACTGCTGAGGTCGGTCTGGTTGCGCAGCACCACGGCTCCCGTGGTGTTGACCACGGCGGTCGAGACCACGCTCATGCCCTGAATCGAGAGCTGTCCATCGATCACGGCAATGCCCGAACGGTCGAGGAGGGTCTGGTCGATGGCGGTCGACTCGCCCAAGGTCATCTTCACGGGTCGCTTCATGGTACCTGCCATGTCGGCGAACGGCATCTGCTCGTTCACCATGCGCATCTCGCCTGTCAGCTCGTCGTAGAGGCGGAACGAGATGGTCTCGCCTTTGTCGGCGTGTACGGTGATGAAGCACTTGCCGCCTACCATGCGTCCCTCGCCACGGCACTCGTCGCCCACGAAGGCTCCCACCGAGTAGTTGTCGGTGCCATAGCGGCTGCCGAGGTCGGCAATGATGGTCATGTTGTCGGCGAACGGTGCGCTGTTGTAGGTCCACACGCTGCTCTTAACGTATGCCGACTTGGCATACTCCCTATCGGTAGGCTGGTCGAACTCGCTGTCGTGCGCATAGCTAATAAGCTTCGTCTCGCCAGAGGCGTTGTAGTACATATAGCCCTGACCGAAACGCAGATACTCGAGCGTGCCTTCCCATCCGTTGGCGGTGTAAGTGGCAAAGCCTTCGTTCTTCGAAACGATGCGGTCGCCCTCGGAGAATTTCTCCTTGTTAAAATACTGATCCATCGTAAGGTCAAACTGGCTGTTGTAAGAAAGCCAGTTCCACTGGGGCCGGTACTCTGCCTCGCCATTGATGTCGGCAGCATAGCTATCCGACGGCAGCACGAAGCTAACGTATCCGGGCTCCTCACCGATCTTCACCTTGTAGCAGGTTCGTTCAACGAGGTTGGTCAACGTTCCAAAGTAGCCATACTTGGGGTCGTTGTACATAAGGTCGTTCTCGCTGCGGATCTCCTCAACGGCCTCATCGAAATAGCCATGCATCGCATCCTCGCTCATGTTGCCCAGGAAGGTGTTCCAGCTCCATCCTGCCTTCTGATCGAAGGGCTGGCCAACGGTAAACGACGCGCTGCCCATCACGATCTTGCCATAAACCACCCGGATCGTTCCATGACCCATCGACTTCGGCAAGAGCGTCCAGGTCTGTCCGTCTTCGCTTGCACGCTGGATGGTGGCAATGGTCCACGTGTCGGGGCATCCATCGGGGAACTGTGCATTCCAATCCACCTGGACCTGAACGTCCTTAGGCTCGTAATGAGCGGTGGCGGGATTGGGAGTAATCTCCACAGTGGCCTGTCGGCCCAAGGTGGGCGGATCCACCACATTAATCGTGAAGCCCTTGAGGCCCTCCACCACACGCACCGTGAACGAGCCGGTAAGCATATCATCTTTGGTGGTCAGACCGTTGGCAGACACCTCGGTGTGAGCCACATAGTATTTCACGGTAACTGTCGCCTCACCGAGGGCATTAACATTGGCTGCGCACATATCTTCTGCAATTAATGAATGTTGCACAAAGAACACGTCTTCATTAGACGATTCCATTTCGACATCGTTATAATCATCATAAACGGGCCACTCGGGATCAAAGACGATGTTTGCGCGAACATCATTGATGACATTCCTCTGCTGCGCCTCTAAGATAAACGAGAGCACCGGCTTCTTAAATGTCATGCTGTTTATCTTCTTATGGACAACTACATTAATGTTAAGCATTGCCTGCGGGTTTTGGTTCGACGTAACAATGACTCTCGCCCTACCCGGCTGGGTGCCCACGATGTCGCCATTGTCCTGGTTGCTGAGCACAGTAGTATTGTTGTTGTCGGCCTCAATGCGGTAACTGACGCTGGTGTCGGTGGCATCCTCGGGCATCACCTTGAAGCCTGCGGGCAGAATCTTCGTCAGGCTCTCGCCCACATAGATATGCACCTCCTTTAATTCGCCCACCTGCTCGATGTGCGTCACGGGTTTTATGACGGTAACCTTCAGGTCGACGCTGGCCTTTGAGCCACTGAGCGTCATGGTGTAGGTGCCGGTCTTCACGGGCGTGAACCCATTGTGTAGATTTTCGTCCGGCACGATGGCCGTTTCGTCGTTGCTCTTCCATAGCAGTTCCTCGTTGCAATCGGCGGGGGTTACGTCGTAACACGACTGCAAAATGTTGGTGAGCTCTTCCAGACCGTTGAGGGGCACCGTTACGCCATCCCTATACTCTTCCTTGAGGGTGATGGAGGTGGCGGGCTGAATAACGGTTACCCTGAAGGAGTTGACATCTCCTGTGGGGTTTAGTGTTCCCACCTTCACGCCCAAGTATCCTTCATTTACTGTAGGGGTTCTACCATAGAGGATGTTGTCGTCCACAGCGAAGTAGTTTGAGCTGTTCGCAAAGTCCCACTCAATGTTCATAGGCACAGAGGCGTTCTCGGGGATAAACCTAATATACTGCATCATGTCTACCGACTCACCTACGTTCACCGAGATGTTTTGCTGGGTGAGAGAATACGTTCTGGGTTGTTGGAACAACAACTTAAACAGGTTCGAGGGAATACCCGTGGTGGCTCCATTATCGTAGGTAAATGTGCCGTTTTGGGGTTGGATAACATACTCCAAGCCATCGGTGTTCCGGAATCGGAAAGTGACGGACTTGCCTTGGTCGCTACTCGTTCCCTTGATACGGAGAGGGAAGTAATAGAAAGAGCCTGACGTTCCAAACTCTGATCGAACCAGACCACGGCACTCACCGTCGATAAAGGCACCAAGGTAAGTAAATTGGCCACCCACTTGGAGCCCATCAGCGTCTACCAAACAGGCATAGACGACGTGCTCGTCACTGTAGGCATTCGGATTGTACCCCCAGTCGGGTTGCGCCATCATTCCCGCCGCATAGAGCAGGAAGGTTAGCATTAGTAATAATTGTTTTCTCATAACTGAAATATGAAAGGTGAATAATTATTGATGAGCTTGCAGGGGTGCTACTTGCTGTCGCCGGTCTCCTGGGCTTCAGGGCCGGCGCCACCCGCAAGACAGTCGCGTGGCGCGTCGTCGTCGTTTTGCTTAATGCTTGCCAGATGAGAATTGATCATCTCGTCGACAAGGTCATAGGAATAGCGATTGCTTGCAGGGTCTGATGACTGAATGTTTGGTTTCATCTTGTTGGGCTTTCGTTGATGATAAGACACTATGAGTCGGCACAATGCCATGACTGTGCTGCAAAGTAAGGTAGAAAAAGCCCAAAGGAGTAGGATATTTCTTACAAAAAATGGCCAAATTCTTACAAAATTGGCCTTTTCTTGTCATATTTTGGATGTAACACTTGCAATTCGCGAAAATGTTACATCTTCTTTCGGTATTGTGTGGGGGTGACGCCCAAGGCTTGCTTGAACGCGCGGGTGAAGTGGGAGGTGTCGAAGAAACCGCACTTCATGGCGACATCGCTGATGGCCACGTCGGCGTGGGTGTTGAGCAGTTCTTGCGCCCGTTTCATCTGGAGGGCGCGTATGTAGGCAAGCGGGGTGTCGCCCGTCACGGCGCTGAGCTTGCGGCGCATCTGCTGCTGACTCATGCAGAGGGCCGAGGCCACACTGTCGACGGTGACCTCGCCGCGCGACATGTCGCCGTAGATGATCTCATCGACCCGCTTCAGGAAGGCACGGTCGCGCGGCGACAGCTCGGCCGAGGCGTCGGCCTTGTGCTCGGCTTTGGCTTGCATGTAACGCTCGCGCAGCATGCGATGCTTCTCCAGCAGGTTGTCGACACGCACGGTGAGCTCCTCGGCGTTGAACGGCTTGTTGAGATATGCGTCGACACCCATCTGCAGGCCGCGCAGGCGGTCTTGCTGGGTGGTCTTGGCGGTAACGATGATAACGGGGATATGATTGAGCACCTCCGACTGCTTGACGGCCTGGCACAGCTCGTAGCCGTCCAGGCGCGGCATCATGAGGTCGGTAATGATGAGGTCGGGCACGGTGTCGGTGGCCATGCGCAGGCCCTCCTCGCCATCGTGGGCCACGGCAAGGCGGTAGCGGCTGCGCAGCTGCATGCTCATGTATTCGGCCACATCGGCGTTGTCCTCCACGATGAGCACCAGCGGGCGGGTGTCGGTGGTGTCGGCCGCGTCGTCGGTGTCGAGGGGCGCAAGGTCGGGAGCCGGTGTGGCGTCGGCCTTGGCGCTGGCAGCGGCAGCGGTGGCAGCGGCGGGAGCGGTGGCCTTATCCAGGGTGTCGGCGTCGATGAGCAACTGCTGCGACATGGCGCCATACACCTCAATGGGCTTCACCACCACGCCGGCGGGCGCCTTGACGGGCACCTTGGCGGTGAACACCGATCCCACGCCCAGGCGGCTGTCGAGGCTGATGCTGCCTCCCAGCGAGGTAACAATCTGCTTCACGAGGGCCAAGCCCACGCCCGAGCCTATGCTCTTCTGCTTGCTGTCGGTTTGGTAGAAGGGCTCAAAGATGCGCTGGCTGTCGGCGGGCGAGATGCCCGCGCCATAGTCGGCCACGCGAAGGGTGAGCATGTCGCCGCTCACATCGAGCGTAACCAGCACACGTCCGCCCTCCTTCGAAAACTTGATGGCGTTGGTAACGAGGTTGCACACCACCTTCTGCGCATAGTCGGGCACAAAGTCGCACTCGGCCTTCTGCTGCTTGGGCGCATACATCAGCTCTATGCGGTGGCTGTGGGCCAGGTTGAGGTAGCTCTCCACCACCGTCGACATGAAGAGCACGAGGTCGCCATGGCGCCAGTCGGGCTGGCCAATGGCCGACTTCACCTTCTGGATGTCGAGCAACTGATTGATGAGCGACAACAGGCGCGAGCCTTGGCGCGACACCATGTGGCCGATGTTCACCACCTCCTCGGGCGGCAACTGGCCCTGCTCCATCATGTGCGAATAGCCGAGGATAACGGTGAGCGGGGTGCGAAACTCGTGGGTGATATTGGTGAAGAACGAGAGGCGCATCTCGTTCATCTGCTGCTGCGCCAGCTGCTTGCGCTTACGCGTGCGGAGGGCGTAGACCAAGAAGCTCATGATCACGGCGGCGAGCACGAAGATCAGCACGGCGGCGGTGACGCTCACCACCTTCAGGGTGCGCTCGGTGCGATACTCCTTGTTGATGGCGTCGACCTCGGCCTTGCGCTGCTCATGCTCGTAGCGTACGCGCATGTTCTGCATGTGGATGAGGTTCTTCTCGCTCGACACGCTGTCGCCAAACTCGTTGTAGGCCTTGTAGCTGGCGAGCGCACGGCGGCAGTCGCCCTCCTTGCTGTAAATGTTATAGTAGAGCCACGCCACCTGCGCCTGGTGCTCGAGCGAGTGGAGCGTGTGGGCCGCCTCGTCGGCAATGGCGAGGTAGTGCTTGGCCTGGGCGTGGTCGCCCAACCTTACATACACCTGCGCCAGGGCGAGGCAGGGCTCCATGGCGTGCCACCGGTCGTCGGAGGGCGCCATGATGTCGTAGGCCTTGCGGTATTCGGCAATGGCCTTGGCCGTTTGGCCCTGCTTCTCATAGAGCCGGCCGAAATGGGTGTAGCAAAGCGATATGCCGAGGTCTGACTTGGCCAGGTGGTTCTGCTTCATGGAGTGGCTGTAGTAGGCCCACGCCGAGTCGAGCTGGTTGCGCTGCTCGAAGAGCGAACCGAGGTTGGCGTAGTTGATGGCCTGCCCCAGGTGGCTGTCGAGGCTCCGCTCGCCGGCCAGGGCGGCGCGAAACACCGAGTCGGCGGTCTCTACGTCGCCAAGCGTCAGGCAGATATTGCCTATGCCATTGAGCGACACCACGCGGTTCTTGCGCGCCGTGCGATCGCTCTTCACAGAGAAGTCCTCGCTGAGGTGGAGGGCGCGGTAATGGTAATCGATGGCTTCGTCGAGCACACCCATGCGGCGGAAATTGGTGCCTATGTTGTTGAGGGCCTGCACCATGGCGATGGTGTCGTGGAGCTGCTGGGCCAGCGCGAGCTCATGGCGGTGGCAATCGATGGCCTTCATGAAGAGGTTCGACTCGCGGTAGTTGCGGCCAAGCTGTTGGCGGGCGCGCATCTCGAGCATGTGGTTGCCCTCCTTGGCAGCCACACGGATAAGGCTGTCGAGGCTCTCATTGGTTTTCAGGCCTTCGACCAAGCTGTCGGCCTCATGGCGCTGGGCGTCGAGGGCTCTAAAGGAAGGATGGGAATGGCAGGCCACCAACAAACCGAGCAACGCTGCAAACACTACGTGGAGAAACATCCCGCGAGCGTTGCCCCGCCCAACCAGCGGGTTGAGCGTAAGAGGGTGCTTGCTGTCCTTATATATAATAAGGTGTCGGTGGGTGGACATAGGCGTTCTATTGCTATGACTGCAAATATAGGTTAATTTTTGTAAACCGCAAAGAAATAAAAAAGAAAAAACGCAAATGTGACACAAAAAAAGCTCATTCGGCATTCAACATTATCACATTCCACACTCAGCACTCCACATTATAAACCACTCTCCGGCGGCGAAAAAATCTGTGTCTATCTGCTGCGCCGACGGCGCAATCTGTGTGTTAACCCATCATTCCGCATGGCATCTGTGAAAATCTGCGCGATCTGCGGGAAAATATAAAACATCCCGCTTGTTCTTTAGCGCCGTTGGCGCATAAAAGTCTCCCACAGATTTCTCAGATTTTCACAGATCTTTCGCTTTGCACATGCCACGCCCTACATCCGAAAGACTCATTCAACATTCCACACCCCACATTCAACATCACAAACCCCACCAGCCCGTAGGGACATTCCGCACTCACCATTCAATCACTCTCCATCCAAAGGACCCATTCCACACTCCACATTATAAACCACTCTCCGGCGGCGAAAAAATCTGTGTCTATCTGCTGCGCCGACGGCGCAATCTGTGTGTTAACCCATCATTCCGCATGGCATCTGTGAAAATCTGCGCGATCTGCGGGAAAATATAAAACATCCCGCTTGTTCTTTAGCGCCGTTGGCGCATAAAAGTCTCCCACAGATTTCTCAGATTTTCACAGATCTTTCGCTTTGCACATGCCACGTCCTACATCCGAAAGACTCATTCAACATCACAAACCCCACATTCAACATCACGCCACCTTGTCCTGATTTTTGGTTAAAAACTTGTGTCGGGATTTTGCGCGAACCAGAGCGCCAAACCGTCCTTTTTGCGGAATGTTACCACCCGAAATGATCCCAGCGATAGCCGTTAGCCATCTTTCGCACCACAAAACATGCCAAACCGAGACACGAAAGGCAAGCTTTCGTCTTGCCTTTAGGCATCTTTGGCATTGCGAAAAGGCATCTTTCGCAACGCCAAACACCAAAAATCATCAGCCGAACATCGCGCCAACCACACAACCACCTGACCACCAACCCATTACAAAAACGCGCCAAGAATCGAGTATTTGTACCAAATCTTTGTCTCGCGAAAAACAAACGTGTAGTTTTCGCTATAGATTGTTACGAAAATTGCCACTCACCCCCACTGCCTGCAGCGCCCCCACCCTCCCATTATAGCATAACGGCCACGCGACCAACCTTCTTCATCCGTTCCACAATCGACGGTTCCTCCCTCTCCTCATGCATATTAAACCAAATCCGTCTTTAGGAATCCATCTGACTAAAAGCAACTCCTCGCGCCGCCACTCCATAAAAGAACACGTAAGCTGACTGCCTGCGAATGCGAACGGCACAAACCACCTCTGAAGCCAATAAGGCAGCAGAAAGAGGCCCATTGGAAAAGTCACAAACGCATTAGAGTACAAACTCGAATCGACGTATCTATTTCAGACAACAAAGATTTCTGCAAACTTTTTGTTAGGAATTTGGTCTATATCGAAAAGATTTCATAATTTTGCAATGTGAACCTTATCCGAAGCCAAAGGATTACATGTGGCATTCGGCTTTAGTAGCCGTTAGATGATGCAGAAGTCCGCAAAAGGGTGGGAAGAGACGCTCATGTGAAGTGTCTTGATAGTGGGGATCATTATATGATTAAGGCGTTTACTTGACGCTTTGTTCTTGACGCTAAGAAACTTCGCAACTTTCAATCACTGTCAGGAATGAGGCAACAGTAGATGTCCATGGGTGTGTAACACCGCGCCAGAGGTATACCTTGTTTCATAGGGTATACCAAAGGTTTGGTATACATATCGGCGTGGGCTTCTGCGTTGCTCGTTCAACAGTGATGGGCAATGCGAAGGCCTCTTAGCGTGGGACGGGTAACAGGTACAGACTCCCACGCTTTTTTCGTATAGTAGAAAACCAATGAAGCGTTTCTGCCGGGGGAGTAGCAGAAAAAACATTTCTTCAAATGCACACCCTATGAGCAATTCCCAAGATTTTAAGGGATACAAAAATTCCAACAAGTTGAGGATCAGTAATGAGCTTGATGTCACGAAGACAGACAATCCGAAGTGCCTGTTAAAATATATTCAAGCTGATTACTTTATTGAATCTTTAGCGAAAAAAACACTCTATCTATCTAGCCCTTCAAAATGGGATGATCCGTTTGAAACCAAGTATATGGATAGCCTTGACCTCATAAAAGACCAATGTGAGAAAGACAAAAAGACATTAAAGAATTTTTCCGTTTTTGCAACTTGCTTTAAAAGAAAAGATAACAACAAAGAGTCGAATGAACACGTTGGATGGAATAGCTATTTGCATGAAGGAGAAAGTGTTGTAAGATTAGAAATAGACACAAACAAGCTATGCGATGCCTTACTGGATTCCCACTTTGAAAACGGCACACTATATCTGTCAAGCATGAACTACCAGGAGAGAAAAGACATAGTTAAGCCAACCAAGATTTATGATGATTCCTCAACAGAATCGGACTATCGTTTGCAGGATCTATATATCAAAAATTTTAGCCTAAAACAGAAGGCCTATGAGTACGAGGACGAAATTCGGTTAAGTCTGATTAGTGACAACAGACACATTGAGGATCATGTTTTATTGAACAATTTTGATTGGAATAAGGTAATAATAAGCATAACGCTACAGCCATTGAACAAAAAGTCCCTTTCTTTCAAGGAGAGTCTTGAGAAGAACATCTCAACTTATCAACAAATAAGATACTGGATCAATAAGGATATAACATTATACCGTTCCAATCTTTATGATTCCAACGAGATTGAAATGGTAACAGAAATATAGTATTTAACTCTTTAATCATGAAGCGATTTTTACTTATTTGGGCATTGTTCCTATGCTCACTATCAACAGCGTTCGCTCAGTTCAGCGGATCGGGGTCGGGAACCGAGGATGACCCTTATCTGATTTTCTATGCTGAGCAGCTAAATCAGATGCGCAACTTCCTGGGGAAGGATAGCGTGTACTTCAAATTGATGTCAGACATTGACCTTAATGATTGGATAGAGGAAAATAATCCAGGCCAGGGTTGGCAGCCTATTGGTGTGAGATCCTCTCATTTTAAAGGTGTCTTTGATGGGAACCAGCATTCAATTTCGGATTACAGATCAATCGACCTTCTGAAGATTTAATTGGATTTTTCGGATATATAGAAAATGCTGTAGTCAAAGATCTTACTTTAAAAGAAGCGAAAGTTGAAGGTAAGGATTCTATTGGAACATTATGCGGAAAAGTTGAAAGTTCAGCTTTTAGGAATATTAAATTGTTTTCATCTATAATAAAATCAAATGCTGATTATTCCGGAGGAATGATTGGCATTGCTGATAACTGCGCATTTGATAATATTGATTATGAGGGGAATGTCGAAGGTTCTTCAAATCAATAGTTCGTTAAAATTTGAGATAAAGGCTAAGCAGTTTTACGCTGCCAGCC
>OGJV01000161.1_pt1 | contig 42799 bp, 28 predicted proteins | sample 1572271 | NCBI WGS metagenome assembly OGJV01 (sample SAMEA2582107, study PRJEB24529) | metagenome | biome: Human gut stool | place: China | collected 2011
TGAACGTCTTACCCGAACCGGTCACACCAAGCAACACCTGGGCCGGGTCGCCTTGGCGTATGCCGTCGGTGAGCTGCCTGATGGCTTGGGGCTGGTCGCCCGTGGGCTTGAACTTTGATGTCAGTTTGAAATCCATGAATATGCAAATTTACGAAATTCCCACGAACCACGATGGCTTATCGGCCATTATTTGCATTTTTGTTTCAAACAAACGGGTGCGAGGCGATGGGCGGAAATCATGCTGGAGGTCCCATCAGCGCGCACCCTTCCGAGCGGCAAATGCCCCACCCCATGGTCGGCAAGGGCGGAGCAATGGCTTGGCGTGTCAGTTTTTTTGGTTAAAAAGTTGTGTTGGGATTTTGCGTGAAATAGAGTGCGAAAACGCCCTTTTTGCGAGATCGGAGCGCCCCCCAAAAACATCGGGCGCACCATTAGGCATGTTTCGAGTTGCGTCCGGGTATGTTTTGCACTTCGATCGGGCATGTTCCGAGGCTCGAAAGACCATGTATCGCACCTCGATTAGGCATGTTTTATGGCGTTCATTGTCAGCCGCGAAGCGTCAAAAGAGTCTTTCATTACACAAGTAGCTGAATACAAGCCTGTTAGAGAAACACGTCGAGAATCGCGTATTTGTGCCCAACTTTTCCGTCAAGAAAAACAAACGTGTAGATTCCAATGTAGTTTGTCGTAATAATTTGAACCCAAACAGACATGGGCGACAAGGCGCTCACACGATGGCAGACAACAACACCTAATCGGCCAAAGGCATCGTTTTGGCAATAAAACGAGATTGTAGGAGGGAGGTGGAAGGATGGCCACAAGGGGCGCATAAGCACGTTTTTAACGGATACTAACAGTCGTTCAACCCATAATATGAAAGGAATTGTTTAATTTTGCAACATTAAAACCATTCGGTTTTGTCGCCACTCGCCGACTCACACAACCGAGAACACATCACATCATCCATCAAAACATGAAAAGAAAAAACAAAATAAAGGCGTTCGTAGGTCTCGTGCTGGGCCTAATCATATTGTCGTCGCTGGCCTTGGCGAAGCACGGCGCATGGATGGGGCACGACTTCCGAGAGAGGCACGAAGCCCAGCAAGCCGTGAACAACGACACCTTGCAGACCTTGGCCGACGGGTCGATGGTGGTCAACACATCGGGGCTGGGCGCCGACATCACGGGCTACGCCGGTAAGGTGCCGCTGAAGATAACCATCGCCAACGGTGTGGTTACCCACATTGAGGCCCTTCCCAACGATGAGACACCCGATTTCTTCAACCATGCCGCCTCGCTCTTCAACCAATGGAAAGGCAAGACGGTCGACATGGCAGCGGGCATGAAGGTCGACGCCGTGTCGGGCGCCACATTCTCCTCGCGCGCCATCATCGGAAACATGCAGCGCGGATTGACCTACGCCAAGCAGGCGCAAGCAGAGCCCAAGGCGCCCACATTCGACACCTCGGCCAAAAACCTCGCGGGCATCGTCGTGGTGCTCATGGCTGCCATCCTGCCGCTATTCATCAAAAACCGAACGTATCGCATCTGCCAAATGGCGCTCAACGTGGTGGTGCTGGGATTCTGGTGTGGCACGTTCCTCTCCTACGCCTCGCTCATGGGCTATGCGGCCCACGGCATGGATGTGGCGTCCATGGTCATCCCCGTCATTATGCTCATCACAGCATTCATCTATCCGTTGCTGGGCAAGAAGTCGTACTATTGCACCAACGTGTGTCCGTTTGGGTCGCTGCAGCAGGTGGCGGCCACGTGTGTGAAGCATAAGATGAAGATCAAGCCTTCGGTGCTGCGCGCCCTCAACCGTTTCCGCCAAGTGCTCTGGGTGGCGCTGATGTTGCTGATATGGGGCGGCGTGTGGAGCGAATGGGTCGACTACGAGCCGTTCTCGGCCTTCATCTTCCAGTCGGCCTCGTGGGTGGTGGTGGTCATCGCCGCCACATTCGTGCTGTTGTCGACGGTCGTCACACGTCCCTACTGCCGATTTGTTTGTCCCATGGGAACACTGCTGAAGATTAGCCAAGGAGGAAAATAACCAAAATAAACGAAACCAAAGCAAAAGGAGCGTTGCCAGCACACAAGAAACACTGCCAACGCAAAAGGAGCCATGCCAACGGAGGTCCGATTCGACTCGTGGCATGGCTCCTTTGCATAAATCCCAAACGGTCGTTAGACCGATCATGACCGATTGGGATTATTAGCTTATTTCGCGCTCATTTCATTTAGCAGATACTCGAAATAGTTGACCGATTGAGCGGTGGTGTTGTGGTAATTGGGCTTGCCCGACTGGAAGGATCGCAGGGCGTCGTCGAGCTTCTTCACGCCGTCGGCGTTGCCTTCGCGTTGACATTCCTCACGAAGGATGCGGTATTTCTCCACCTGTTGCACACCCTCGATGAAGCGTTCCCAACGCACGGAGCTGCGCGGACCGGGGTAGATAAGGTAGGTGTCGCCAGCTGGGAAGAGCTTAAACCTACTGTCTTGCAAGGGCTGGTCGGTCCAGTTCATCCACGACCAGTGCAAATAGCCCTCAAAGCCGTTGGCCTGACAGTACAGGGGCAGATAGGCGGCATCGGCGGGATCGTTGTAGGTCTCGATATTGGGGGTCAGGTCGGGACAACAGGTATAGGTGGTCGAGAGCATGCCTTTGCTGCGACGAGAGGCCAGTTGCTCCTTGGTGAAACGCTCGGGATAACCCAAGCTATAGTCGGTAATCACGTCGAACAACTCCTTATGGGGCACGCCAGCCAGCGCCATGCGGAAATCGGGAACCACCTCATGCAGCAGGTTGTAGGCGCGCATCATGTCGTCCAACCCTCGCTCGTCCATGGCGATACGGGTCTTGTCGAACCATCCTTTCTTCTTCAGGTGCTGCGCAAAACTCTTGAGGAAGGGCGTCCAAAGGGCACGATAGGCCGAATCGGAGGTGCCTGTCTTCAGCGCCACGTCGCGCTTCAGGGCCTCGTCGTAGTAGGTGAACGTCATGTCCCAAGGTATCATTGAGTAGCAATTGATTTGCTGGTTGATGCCGCAACTATCGCACAACGCCACATAACGGTCGAACACCGAATAGTCGTAACGCCACTTGCCGTTCTTGCGGCGCGTGGTCTTGATCATCGCGTCAAACTTATCGTTGCTCTGCACGCCCCACGGCTCATAGAACAAGATGGCGGTAACCACCTTCTGCCCACCACGTGCCAAGAGTTGAAGATAGGGTTTGAGGCGCTCAAAATGCTGCGGGCTCCAACGCTTCAGGCCATCATAGCGCGACACGCTATAAGGCTGTTGCCAGAAGTCTACATGGAAACGGTAATCGCAGGGACGAGGCAGGGTGCGGTCCACCACGTTGAGCGTCAGCGCCAAACGGCCCAGCTCCTGATGCGATTGGGCATCGCGAACGGCCAGATACAGTTTGTTCGCTCCGGCCTGCGCATTGCGCGGCACCTGGATCGACACCCAAACGGGTCGCGTGGTCATAGGAGCCAAGGCCCACGCGGTGTCCACGTCGATGATGTCGGGCACCAGATAGGTGGGCGTGTTCATCAAATTGTCGCCACACCCACGCTTCTCGTCGCACAGCACATAGCGCACAAAGCGGGCCGTGGCCACGCTATCGGCTTGGCGGGTGGTGGCATCGGCCGACAACATCTCCAATCGGAGGGGTTGCGAACCGCTACGGGAGCTCAGCAAGGCCAAGGCCGAAACGGTCTCGCCACGCCAGCCCGTGAGGCTGATCTCGGTGGTGGGAATGATACGGGGAACCGACGATTGGGCATAATGCACATCGCGTGAGGCCCAACTCAACACAAAGGGTTTGTTGGCAGGAACCGTCGCCCATGAGGCGGGGTCGGTAGGCTCAACCTCGCCAAGGGGTTGGGCCATTGCGGGAATTGCCAGGAAGGCCATCAAGGCCAAAAGGATTTTACGCATAGGTTCAATGGATTATGATCGATTATTCTACTTCTGACTACTACACTTTTACGATGGTTTCTCACGATGACACGGCATGAGTAGCTTCATCGTTCGTGAGAACGCGCTCCGTCAGGCGCATCACGTTGCGCCTTCGTTTCTTGGAGGTCGTTCGTTCTTACGCCCTGTTCGGCGCAGCCGCCAGACGGATTGGGGCCAACCCTTCGTCTGTTGCGGCTGCTCCGGTAGGTGGATTACGGACGATCACTCGCCCGGTTCGCTTTCGCCTTTGGAAAGGTTATTTGCGAATAAACTTCTTGTTTCTCTTCACCAAAACGCCATGCTGTGAGGTTGAGCGCTGACCGTTGAGGTTGTAAGTGCGCTCCGCGCGTGCGTCGGTCAGGCTGACGCCGTCGATGCCATCGACAACGCCTTGGAGCGGCATCGACACGGCACCACCCTCAACGATGGGCAGATTGCTGAACGAGGCGATGTAGGCCGAGTAATTGGCAAGGGTCGCATCGGCCAGGTTTTCCACCTTACGCCACTCGTCATCCACAAGCACATAGGCACCTTCGCGCAGGCGTCCGTTCTTGAACACACCCGTAAGGAGACCGCCAGTGACAGGACGCGACACCAGACTCTTCCCTCCGAGGAAGGCGATATGCTTGCCCTCGTAACGGCACACGTAAGCCTTGCCTGCCTCCAGGGCGTTCACCGGGGTGAGGAAGAGTTGCGAACCGTCGGCCGATCGACCCGCTACGGCATAGACCTTCACACTATCCGACGGGATGGCGGCAAACGGAAGGCAGACCGTTGTCCACACATGGGTGCTGTCGACCGCGCGCTGATAACCCGGCGTGTACCACAAACGGAACTTCGAGGCGAGCCACCATCCTTCGCGGTTGTCGCCCTCATAGGCTCCCTCCAGGGCGCCACTCTTTGACGATTGGAATCCCACGGTGGCCGTTCCTGCGTCGCCCACATAGAGCGGCAAGGTGGAGAGCGTCTGCCAACGATCCTCATCGCTGATGCCGGGAATCTGCATACGGTCGAAGGTGAGCGTGGGCGAGGCCGTGCTATCGGTCTCCGTGCGCATCCAACAGTGCTGGTCGGAGAGGCAATAATGTTGTGTGGTGGCGTCGGCCGTCAGGCGATAGAAGCCCATGGGAAGGCCCGACAGATCCTGCGTCAGGGCCAGGGTGCGACCTGCCGCATTGGCCGTCGACACGTTCCACCATGCGTTCCAGCACTTGCGTCCACCAAACGTGTTGAGGCGTTGGTCGCCTCCCTTATAGGTTCCAGCCTCAACATTCCATCCGGTCGATGCGTCCAGGTTGGCGTTGGAGATGGATGTGGTTCGGTCTTGGGCGGGCAAGGCCTCGTCGACAGCCTGCTGCAAGCGAGCGCTGGCCTCAGCGAAGAACGCCAAAGAGGTGGGGTTCTGTGCGTCGGCAACGGCCTGACGAACCTGCGACACACCGGGCAAGCCTATGGCAGCAAGGGTGTTGGCCACCGTGAGGAGCGAGTCGAGCGAAGTGGCGTCGGCCACGGCGCGGCGTGCCTGGCCCAACAAGGCCGAGAGCGATGCATAGGCGTCGGCATCGGTTGCGGTAACCTTCGACGCGGCTTCGGTAAGCAACTCATTGACGACGGGTTGCGCCTTGTTCCATTGCTTGAAATCGCTGATGTCTTGCCTCATGCGTTCCACACCATCGGCATAAGCCTCCTCGCGGCTCTCAAAGAGCGGGGCGACGACAAACTTATCGAACTGGGCCGACTTGCCCAACCATCGATAGCTGAGCAGGAGTTGGCTGTTGGCGCCACTGTTGAAGATGGCCGACGCCTTGCTCCACACCGAAGCGGCAGGCAGCGAGAGGACGGTTGCGGTCTCTTGGGTGCCATCGGCCGACAAGGCTGCGGTTTGATACTCGCCTCCATTGTTCTTGTGGAACACGCTGATATAATAAGGTGTGGATGCGGTCAACGCCACGGAGCGCTTCAAACTGGCACTCGACGCAGCGCCCTCATTCTTGAACGCTTGCAGATACGTGCCTCCATCTACACCTCCCAAGGGGTAAACCTCGAAGGCGGGCCAGGTAAGCGCGGTGCCGTCGCCGGCCGTCCAACCTGTCAAATCCTCAAGGAAGTCGCCATTGCTTACGATGTTTCCACCCAAATACAGGGTGCGACCGTCCTTCTCCACGGCACTACCCACACCATCAATGGGACCGACCGATACGGGAGCGGAGTAATGGTTGCGACCGAGATAGTCGACCGTGCGGATGCGATACGTGGCCGATTCCGTGCCTTGCAGCGTCAGGCTGAAGAGCGGATTGTCCTCCTGCGGCGTGCAAAGGGTCATGGTTTGCCACTGGCCATTGGCGTCCTTTCGCTCCACGATGACGCTATCCGAGAACTCCTCGTTGGGGTCTTTCCATCCCAAGAGCAATCCCTCGGCGTTCCATGTGGCTTGTGTGAGGGTGGGATTCTTCATCGGCAGAGCCTTCGGCGTGTAGCCGTAGCTTGAATTGTAGGCCATGTTGGATCGCTTGGCGGCATAGTATTCGCCCATCGGCGTGAGGTAATTCTTCGACGCCAACGACGCGTCGCCCTTGTTATAGAGCTTTCTGCAATCTTGCACCTCATTGTATGCGGCATAGCGCTCTATCCATCCCGTCGACTCCAAGCCGTCGATGACGGGTGCGAAATGCTGCTTCTCAATGGCGTAGTTCTCTGCGTTGCCCTTGGTGTTGCTTCCGGGCCATCCGGTCCAGTTGGCTCCATAGTTCATCTCGGTAATCCAGATGGGACGGCCGGTACGCTCGTGAATGGCCTTGAGCGTGTTCTGCCAAGCGCCCCAATCCTCATAATAATAGGCGTGAACGGCGATGAAGTCGCAGCGCCATCCGCGGGCGTCGATGGAGTCGATGAACGGATAGAGCCAACCATTGAGGTTGCTGGCCATGGCGGGCGAGCCCAATCGCTTACCCGTGGCCATCATCTCCTCCCAATGGGCGAGCACCTCCGACACCGAACTGACGGTCTCGCGATCATCGGCGGTGTTGTCGGGCTCGTTATTGCCCAGGATGTTCGACGACGGGCCGTTGTTGCCCACGCTCTCAATGCTCGGCCATCCCTCGTGGTGGTGTTGGGTTACATACTCGCGATCATCCCACTCGTGCCATCCCGCATCCCAGTTGTAGCACCAAGTGGTGTTGAGCAATGCGTTGATGGTACTGTTGTTTCCGGCATAGCCTTTCTTCGTTACGTCGTTCCACTTCGACACGCGGATGGACGACACGTGGCGGTCGAGAATCTTCGATGTGGTGGGGAGGTTGATGCGGCGGTTGCTCTTGTCGGCAATGAACACGCGGCTATAGCCCTTGCCATCTTCCTTGGTGGCCAACGTAACCATGTATCCACGCTTGAGCTTGAAGCTTCGCATCTTGTTGTTGAAGATGTTATTCTTGAACGATCGACGCGTTCCCACGGTGAAATCGCTCTTCGATGAACCCGTGAGGTTGGTGCCGTCGTAAATGGTGAGGGGAACGACATAGCTGCCATACGGCACGATCATAGCCCCATTGCCATAGATGCGGATGGAGCAGTTGATGCCTTCCTCGGCGGCCTTGCCCCTGACTTTAACAAACGAAAGCCACGCATCGGCCGCGCTGGGCTTCATGCCGCTGAGGATGATGACGGCATCCTCATGGGCGATGTCGACACTTCCCGATGCGGCAAAGGGTGTGGCGGAAGAAATAACGTAATCGACGGGGTTGTCAAGGGTGACATTGGTCGTCACCTGACTGACCGTCTTGCGACTGTTCACGGCAAAGTTGCCCTGTGAGGCGCCCTCGCGCAACAAGGCGAAGTTGCTGACGCTCATCCACAAATGGGGCTCGCGACCCGCTCCTTCAACGGCCACGGTCACGGGTGTTTCTTGCTTCAGTTCGAAGGGAAGGTAGCGCCATTGCCATCCATAGCCGTTGCCCTTATTGGCAAAACCAGCGCCATCGGTGGCGAGGAACGATGCCTTACCCTCGAGGTTGACGCCCAAGCCGGTGTCGCCAGACGGGAAATCGGCCACCGAAGCCAATGTTTGGCCCTGGGCCGAAACGGTCAACGCCATGTCCATATCGCCCATGGCGTGGCGACCTGTGGCACGCAACACATATTTGCCGGCGGGCAACGTGATGGTCTGACGCATCGACATGCTCCACGACTGGTTGCTCCAGCCTTCCTTTTGCTCATAATAAGTAGATGAGGATGTGCCGTCCCAATGCTGTCCCTGGTTGGTGGTTACGTTGTTGTTGGTCCACGCTCCGAGTTCCATCTCAGCGCCATATTGCTTGTCAATCTGCGCATATTCGGCCTGGACGAGAGCCTGTGCGGCCTGAAGCAGACGGGTGGCGGCCTCCTGATAGCCCGCCAGCGTAGCCTCGGGTGTGGCGGCAATGGCCTCGGCCAAGGCTTGTTTCTCTGTGGAGGTCAGATCGCCCAAGTCGACCGCACGACCATACACTTGCTGGGCCAAGGCCAAGGCTTGCTCATATTCGTCGCGCGATTGCGAGGCATCCTTGCCGAGATAGGCGAGGCGGAAGTTGTCGGCCTTATAGAATACGGTGGAGCGCAAGCCCAAGGCGATGGGCTCATCGGTGGCTTTCGAGAAGTAGAGCGTCTCTGTTTGCACAGCGTTGGCGTCGGCAACCGTCACCTGACGCACGCTATCGCCTGCGAAAAGGGCGAATTGCTTGCCTGCCGATCCCGTCACAGTGACCTGCAGACGGTAGCGGCCGGCGGGCAAGCCGTTGACCTGTTGGGATAGGCTCTTGTCGGTTGTGGGGGAGTTGTCCCATGCGTTGAACACGCGGAGGCCGTCGAGCTTGTCGCCATAGACGGTGGTGAACGACCCTCCGTCGGCCTTGATCTCACTACCATTGCTGGCCACAGTCCATCCATTGTAGCTGTAGGACGACCACGATGTGCCACCCGCTCCAGCCTCAAAGCTGGGGTTGGCGAGCATACCGGTGACGTCGAGTGGGAATGGCGTGGCGTCAGCTTGCGTCTCATCGTCGACGCGGTAGACGCGCATGTTGTCGAGGCAGATGTCGGAACGGCCATTGTTGACCAGCGACGCCTTCACCGAGATGGTGGCCACGCCCTCGTCATGGAGCGTGAAGAACGCTCCGATGGGTGTCCAGGGCGCCTTGGCCAGATAGGTGTCGGAACCGGGATTGCTGCTGCCATTGGCAAACGAATAGGCGCGACGTGCCTCGGCCGTTTGGCCCAGCGATTGGCCATCGGCACCCGTCACCACGATGTTCATCTTGGTTCCGTTGGTCGAATGGTTGTTGTTGTTGGAATAATCGGCTGCCTTATAGTCGACCACCACATAGTATTTGCCAGCCGAAAGTGTGCGGGTGGTGGTGGAGACGAGGGTTGAGAGATGGCCCCAACCTTTGCGATACCATAAGAAATAGGTGCCTTCGGAGGGTTGCACACCGCCCTTGCCATTGGTGAAACCGATGGCGGTGGTCAACGCATCAGCCACGGCCATGTTAGAGGTGCCCGTGGGCAAGGTCCAGCCATACGCCTCGGCGATGTTGGTGGCGGTGGCAGCGGTCAAGGGAGTGGCCTCGGCGGTCAACTCGAACGAGGGGTTGACAAGCGCCTCGAACGTAACATCTCGGTAGCCCTGGGCCCACGCCGGCATGCCAAAGCCACAAACGAGAAGGGCCAAGGCGGTCTGCCTCAAGCCATATTTGTTTAGTAATACCATTTAGAATAATTGGCGTTAAATGATTGTTTCCTATAAGTTTGTCGTTAAATTCATCGCAAAGTTAGAAAAAAAGACCGACTTACACAAGAACAAGGGTACAAGAAACAACATTCAAAACCCCATTTATTTGTAGAACCGAAAACGATGCGCCACCCAGTCCTTGGTTGGGTGGCGCATCGCGGCGTGCCGTCAGCTTAGAAACTGTAAGAGAAGCCGAGCGACGTGTATTCCTTGAACATCCAGTAGCCGTGGTGGTCGTCGCGCTTGCGTGAGTCGTCGAATCGGGGATAGACGAAGAAATTGGCGGAGATGTATCGGTTAAACTGGAAACTGAAGGTATTCTCAAACTCCATCTCTACACGCTCGTACGTGGTGTATCCATAGATACGTGAGCGCCAACTGATGTTGTCGCACATCCTCCACGTTACATCAACGGTGATCTGCGAACCGAAGTCGTTCAGGGTGTGGTGGCCCGCATCCACGCCGTAGCGTGTGGCCAAAGCCTTGCGGCCCACATACTTAAAGTTGTAGGCCAAGGGAGCGAGGTGAACGCTTCCGCGCATGCGGCCCTTCAACCAGTTGATGTTGTAGTCCATACCGATTGACACGTTCACGTTGAGCGGCGAGAGGAAATCGGAATACACATAATTGCTGTTGGTGCCAAAGTTTCGCGCAAACTGCGTGGAGGCCAGCAACTGGAAGGTGTAGTACCAGCTCTTGGTGGCCTGCAAGCCCAACTTGCCCGTATAGCGCAACAGGTCCTCGGAGGTCTTCAAACTATGGAGCGTGTCGCCTCGGGTGGTTTGGAAGCCCAGTTTCATCTCGAGCTTATTGTCCCATCTCACCTTCTGCTTGTTGTTGTAATTGGCGTTCAACGTGAGCGACGCCACCATCGAATAGTTGCTTTGTCCGCCCTTATACCAGTTGCTCGACACGTAGTTTTGGAAGAACTGCAGGTAGTGGTCGCCACCAAACGACCAAAAGTTGGGCTTCAACACGATGAGGTCCACATCGTTGGGCATGGCCTCCGCAGGCTTGGTTTCGGCCACCTCCACGGCGGGCTTGTCGGTAACGGTGGTGGGCGCCAGCACGGGGCCAGCCTTCTCCAACTGCTTTTGGGTGGCCAACACGAGATCGGGACGGTTGAGGTAGAGCAGCAACATCAGCTCGTCGACGGTCGTCAGGCTGTCGGTAAGCGAGAACGCCTTGTGCGGAACGTCTTTGTAAAATGTGGGGGGAAGGAACAAGGGCGCCACATCGGTGGCGGTGAGGCGCTGACGAACCCTCACGCTATCGGCGTAGATCGAGTCGGCATAATGGCGGAGGGAGTCGGAAAACTGCCTACTTACCTTGGCGGACGCCGACGCCGATTGGGTGGTGGTGCGTGTGCGATGCTGGGCGTAGGTTGCCATGGTGAGCAACGAGAGCGCCAACGTTAAGAGGATATGTCGGGGTAAGGTGTGTGTCATAAGTTGGTTTTGGGGTAGGGGTTCATCAACTATTGTTGATTGCAAAGGTAGTAATATTCATCGAAACAAGGGGTATCTGCTCCTCTTTTTTTCATTCGGTGGTCCATCCCGTCAATCCGGAAGGCACGGGAACGCCGTTCGCCCCTTGGTCGAAGCCCTATGATCCCTTGGGGGAAATCCTTTTACCGATTGGGGGAACCCCTTATGAGCGATTGAGCGCCCCCACCCTATGACCGATGGGGATTGGAACGCCAGGCCGAAAAGCAAGCCGCAGGGTTTAGCGTGTCTCGGCTTGGCATGTATAGCAACTCGATACATGCCAAGCCTCAACGCGATGGTTTTCTTGCGACGTCAAGATTGTGCAACTTACGTTTCTTGGCTCGTTTGGCCTTCCTTCCGCCCAGCACATTCCTTTTGTTTCTCCAGCGTCTCCCGGATATACTTGGCCGAATAACCCAGTTGGCACTTTGCCACCTCCTCGGGTGTACCGGCAACGAGCAGTTGCCCGCCGCCTCGTCCTCCCTCTGGTCCCATGTCGATGATGTGGTCGGCCAGTTTGATGACGTCGAGGTTGTGCTCAATGATGATGACCGTGTTGCCCTTGTCTACGAGTTTTTGCAGCACTTTCATGAGCATGTTGATGTCTTCGAAATGGAGACCGGTGGTGGGCTCGTCGAGGATGTATAGCGTTTTTCCCGTGTCTTTCTTGCTCAATTCGGTGGCGAGCTTCACGCGTTGGCTCTCACCTCCCGACAGCGTTGTGGCGCTCTGCCCGAGCTTGAGGTATCCCAGTCCCACGTCTTGCAACGCCTTGATCTTAGGCAGGATGGCGGGCACGTTCTCGAAGAACTCCACCGCCATGTTGACGGTCATGTCGAGCACGTCGGCGATCGACTTGCCCTTGAACCTCACCTCGAGCGTCTCGCGGTTGTAGCGCTTGCCGTGGCACACCTCGCAGGGCACCATCACGTCGGGCAGGAAGTTCATCTCGATGGTCTTGTATCCGTTGCCCTTGCACGCCTCGCATCGTCCTCCCCTGACGTTGAACGAGAACCGTCCGGGCTTGTAGCCCCTGATCTTCGCCTCCGGCAGGTTGACGTAGAGCGACCTTATGTCGCCAAACACGCCCGTGTAGGTGGCGGGATTGGAGCGTGGCGTGCGGCCAATGGGGCTTTGGTCCACGTTGACCACCTTGTCTATATGTTCTATGCCCTCGATGCTGTCGTAGGGCATGGGCTTGCGCAGGCTGCGGTAGAAATGTTGCGAGAGGATGGGTTGGAGCGTGGCGTTGATGAGCGTCGACTTGCCCGATCCCGACACACCCGTTACGACGATGAGCTCGCCCAGGGGGAAGTCGACGTCGACGTTCTTGAGGTTGTTGCCCCGGCATCCCCGCAACTTGAGGAACAGTCCGTTGCCCTTACGCCGCTCGGCGGGGATGGCTATCTGCCTTTCGCCCGTGAGGTATTGTGCCGTGAGCGTCTTGGCGGGTTGGAGCATCTGCTGTGGCGTGCCTTCAAACACCACTTGGCCGCCCTTTTGCCCAGCTCGCGGCCCGATGTCGACGATCCAGTCGGCCGCGCGCATCATGTCCTCATCGTGCTCCACCACGACGACCGTGTTGCCCATGTCGCGCAACTCCTTCAGCGAGTTGATGAGCCGTTGGTTGTCGCGCTGGTGCAATCCGATGGACGGCTCGTCGAGGATGTAGAGCACATTGACCAGTTGGCTACCAATCTGCGTGGCCAGTCGGATGCGTTGGCTCTCACCACCCGAGAGTGTGGCCGACTGCCGGTTGAGCGAGAGGTAATCGAGTCCCACCTCCAAGAGGAAGCCGACCCTCGACCGCAGCTCCTTGATGATTTCGTGGGCGATGCGCCCCTCCTTGTTGTCGAGGTGCTGCTCCACGTGGTCGAGCCACTCAGCGAGGTCGCTGATGTCGAGCGAGGCCACCTCGGCGATGTTCTTGTCCCATATCTTATAGGCCAGGCTCTCCTTCTTCAGTCGCTTGCCCTGGCACTCGGGGCATACCGCCTCGGCAAGAAACTGCGCCGCCCACTTCTGCGAGGCGGCCGAATCGTCGTTCTCCATGACCGTCTTGAGGTACTTAATCACCCCGTCGAAAGCCACGAAATAATCACTTGATGTATGTATGACGTCCTTGTCGATGCGTATGTTCTCGAGCGACCCGTAGAGGATCTCGCTGACGGCGTCGGCGGGAATGTCCTTGAAGGGCGTCTTCAGCGAGCAGTCGTATTTCTTCAGGAGGGCGTCGATCTGCCAGAAGATCATCTGACTCTTGTATTTGCCCAAGGGCACGATGGCGCCGTCGTGGATGCTGAGCGCGTCGTTGGGGATGACCTTCTTGAGGTCGATCTCGTTGACGTAGCCCAATCCCTTGCAATGGGGGCACGCCCCTTCGGGCGAGTTGAAGGAGAAGATGTTGGGCGCGGGGTCGCTATAGGCCAGTCCGGTCACGGGGTCCATGAGTCGCTTGGAGAAGTTTTTCGCCTCGCCCGTATCGCGGTCCATCACCATGACCACGCCGTCGCCCTGGCGCATGGCAATGCGCACGGTGTTCTTCAGTCGCTCATCATCCTTGTCGCGCACCTTGAGCTTGTCGATCACCACCTCGATGTTGTGGTTCTTGTATCGGTCTACCTTCATGCCGCGCGTAATCTCCTTGATCTCGCCGTCGACACGGATATAGAGGTAGCCCTTCTTGCGCATGCTCTCGAAGAGCTCACGGTAATGGCCCTTGCGTTGGCGCACGAGTGGGGCGAGGATGTAGATGGCATGTCCGGCATAGTCGGAGAGGATCATGTCGATGACCTTCTCCTCGGTGTATTTTACCATCTTCTCGCCGCTCAGATAGCTATAAGCCGTGGCCGCCCGCGCGTAGAGGAGGCGCAGGTAATCGTATATCTCGGTGGACGTTCCCACGGTCGACCTCGGATTTTTGTTGGTGGTTTTCTGCTCAATGCTGATCACGGGCGACAGTCCCGAGATCTTGTCGACGTCGGGGCGTTGCAGGTTGCCGAGGAAGTTGCGTGCGTAGGCCGAGAACGTCTCGATGTATCGCCGTTGTCCTTCGGCGTAGATGGTGTCGAAGGCGAGCGACGACTTGCCCGACCCCGACAGGCCGGTGATGACGGTTAGCGCGTTGCGGGGAATCTTCACGTCCACGTTCTTGAGGTTGTGGACGCGCGCTCCCCACACGTTGATCCATTCCGTTTGTTTCCCGATAGCCTTTGGCTGTGTCATAAGAGTGTTCGCTAATTGGTCTTTTTTTTTACCTATTAAGAAAGGTGGCTCCTGCGTGTGGCAGGAGGCCCCGCCCATCGGCTCAGTGGGTCGATAGGGCGCGCTGGGGTGTAGTGTGTGTGGAGGCCGACAGCCCGTTAGGGGTTTGCGGTGGAACTCTCTGTGTAGCCCCTGAGCAGGTTCACGTCGCGCTTGATGTTGAACGTGCGGCCGTCGGCGCCCTTGGCCTTCACCAAGACGTAGTAGACGCCTTGCGCCACGTCCTTGCCCTTGTATTTGCCATCCCATCCGTCAGCAGGGTCCGACCACTCGTACAACTTCTGTCCCCAGCGGTTGAAGATGTAGGCGTGGAACTCCACGAGGCTCTGGTAGCCGCTCTTCGCCTTGTAGACATCGTTGATGCCATCGCCGTTGGGCGAGAACGCGTTGGGCATTTCCAGCTTGCTCTCGGAGATGGATACGATGAGGGGCGAGGCCTCCGACGTCCAATAATCGTCGGTGTAGGCCACGGTATCGGTCCCCTGGACAAACGTGGCCCAAAGCTCCACGTGGTGGGCGCCCGACTCGGTGAACGTGATCTGCGTGTCCTCGTCGTAGCGGATGAGGTAAGGCGCCTCGCGCTTGCCATCCTTATAAAAACGCCACTCGTAGTGGGCGGTCCATCCCGCCGTGTTCTCCGCGTTGGCGTTGAACGTCACCGTGAGGGGCGCCGACTCGGAGATGCTGGTCTCCGTGTGTGTCTCGCCATCCTTGTCGGTGTAGCTGGCCATGGGGTTGATGGAGGGATAAACATTCTGTCCCCAAACGCCTGTGGCAAGAAGAGAAAAGAGGAAGGATATGATGATTTTCGCATTCATTTTGAGAAAAGTGTTGGTTGGGTGGCATTTTTTGTTGCCGCCTTATGCAAAGTTAGTGAATTTCCTTTGAAAAAAAAGAGGATGTATTTCTTTTTTTTGTATTTTTGCAATTGATTTTGATTTAAGAACGCATTTATGGTAAAGATATACAGATGCCTCGTGGTCGTCGTTCTCTGCTTGCTTGCCTCAACGGTGGTGGCCCAGGTGCCCCAATGGCGCGACCTGTATAAGGTGAAGAAGAAAGACACGTTGTATGGCATTGCCAAGAAATTCGGCCTGACCGAAGACCAGTTGCGCGCCGCCAATCCCGAGATGAAGGCGGCCGACTACACGTTGAAGAAGGGCGACCGCATCCTCATTCCCTACCCCTCCGAAGAGCCCGCCACACCAGCGGTGAAGCCCGCCCCCGTGGCCAAGCCCGTGCAGAAGGCTGCGCCCGCCGCCATGCGTGTGGGCGTGATGCTCCCCCTGCACAACATCAACGGCGATGGCCGCCGCATGATGGAGTATTACCGTGGCCTGCTCATGGGCTGCGACAGCCTGAAGCGTGCCGGATACCACATCGATGTGCACGCCTGGAACGTAACCATCGACGACGACATAACGAAGTTTACGAGCGATCCAGAGGCCGCCAAGTGCAACATCATCTTCGGTCCGCTCTACACCCATCAGGTGCGTGGTCTTGCCGAGTTTTGCAAGGCGCGCGACATCAAGATGGTCATACCGTTCTCCATCAATGGCGACGACGTGGCGCGCTATAGCCAGATCTTCCAGGTGTGGCAGAGTCCCGATAGGCTCAACAACAGCGCCATCGAGGCGTACCTCCGCCTGTTCCCCCAGGCCCACCCGGTGTTTATCGATTGCAACGACACCACCTCGCGCAAGGGCGTGTTCACCTTTGGCTTGCGCAACCGCCTGGAGAGCAAGAACATCACATACAACATTACCAACCTCAACAGCAGCGAGGGCATGTTTGCCAAGGCGTTCCGCACCAACCAGCAGAACGTGGTGATCCTCAATACGGGGCGCATGGCTGAGCTCACGGTGGCCTTGGCCAAGTTGGCGAGCCTGCAAAACCTCAATCCTAACATCAAGATAACCCTCTTCGGCTACACCGACTGGTTGCTTTACGCCGACTACGACCTCGACAAGTTCTTCCGCTTCGACACGTACATCCCCGCACAATTCTACTACAACCCACAGAACGCACGCACACGCCAGTTTGAGCAGACCTACCGCAGGTGGTTCCACGAGGGCCTGCAGGTGAACTACAACCCCCGCTTCGGGCTCACGGGCTACGACCACGCCCAGTTCTTCTTGCGCGGACTGGTGTCCAAGGGCAAGGCGTTCCGCGGCACGAAAGGGCAGAGCACCTACACACCGCTGCAAACGCCCCTCCGCTTTAGGCAGGTGGGCGACGCCGGCATGCAGAACGAAAGCTTCCAACTCATACACTACACACGCGACCACCGCATCGAGGCGGTGGCCTATTAACCGTTGACGTTCCAAGAAACCACATGAACCGACATATCATCACACTCTTGCTCCTGCTCCTCCCCTTAGGGGTCGTGGCGCAGATTGGCGAGCACCGCAACACCCTCTCGGTGGGTGTCAGTGGCGGATACAACCTCACCACCGTGCGATTCACGCCCAAGGTGGTGCAAAGCATGAAGGGAGGCCTCACCGGCGGACTGGCCATGCGCTACACCGTGGAGAAATACTTCTCAACCATCGCATCGATCGCTGCCGAGGTGAACTACGGGCAGCTGGGATGGAAAGAGGACATACGCGACCTGAACGACCAACCCGTGATCAACGCCGTGACGGGCGTGGCCGAGCAGTACGAGCGCACCATCAACTACATTCAGGTGCCCATCATGGCCCATCTGGCGTGGGGAAGGGAGAACCGGGGTGTCAACTTCTTCGTGAATGCCGGTCCGCAGTTTGGCGTTTACCTCAGCGAGAGCACCAAGAGCAACTTCGACTGGGACAAGCGTAACATGGCCGACCGCGCCAATTCAATTTGCGCGCAAGACACGATGGCCGTGGAGAACAAGTTTGATTACGGCATTGCGGCAGGCGCCGGCATCGAGTTTGCCAACCCCAAGGTGGGGCGATTCCTCCTCGAAGGCCGATATTATTATGGATTGGGCAATATCTACGGCGACTCGAAACGCGACTATTTTGGCAGTTCCAACTTCGGAACCATCACCATCAAGCTAACATATCTTTTCGACATCACCCGTTGACAACGGCGTCGACCTACCTTAACCCACGATCATTAACAACTAAATCCAATAATCTATGTTCAAAAACCATCCCAAAGGATTGCTCCTTGCAGCCCTCAGCAACATGGGCGAGCGCTTCGGCTATTACATCATGAACGCCGTGCTGGCACTCTTCCTCTGTTCCAAATTCGGATTGTCCGACGAGACCAGCGGCCTGATTGCCGCCCTCTTCCTCGCCGCAATCTATGTAATGAGCCTCGTGGGCGGTATCATCGCCGACCGCACCCAGAACTACAAGGGCACCATCATGAGCGGTCTCTTGGTCATGGCGTTGGGTTATGTGTGCCTGTCGGTGCCCGTCCTCGCCACTCCCGAGAACAACACCGCCCTGCTCTCGTTCACCATCTTCGCCCTCATCCTCATCTCGGTGGGCAACGGTTTGTTCAAGGGCAACCTGCAAGCCATCGTCGGACAGATGTACGACAACTTTGAGCGCGACGCCGCCCGCGAGGGAACAGAGCGCCTGAAGTGGGCACAGGGACAGCGCGACGCTGGATTCCAAATCTTCTATGTGTTCATCAATGTGGGTGCCTTGGCAGCGCCGTTCATCGCGCCATTGCTGCGCTCTTGGTGGCTCAACGTGCACCAGTTGACCTACAACGCCGACCTGCCACGCCTCTGCCACGCCTTCATCAACGGCACCTTGACCCAAACGGATACCGCCAACCTGCAAACGCTGGCCAGCCAGGTGCAGCTCTCGGGCTATCATTTCACCGACATGGCCGCCTTCTGCCAGCAGTATCTCGACGTGTTCAACACCGGCATCCACTACAGCTTCATCGCATCGGTGCTGATGATGCTCGTGTCGCTGCTCATCTTCTTCTTCTCCAAGCATCTCTTCCCCACCCCGGGCAAGAAAGAAGAGGTGGTTGTGGAGCAATACACCGAGGAGGAGAAGCGCACCATGGCCGCCGAGATCAAGCAGCGTATGTACGCCCTGTTCGCCGTGCTCGGCATCTCGGTGTTCTTCTGGTTCTCATTCCACCAGAACGGTCAGAGCCTTAGCTTCTTCGCCCGCGACTTCGTGCGCACCGACGCCCTGGCTCCTGAGATATGGCAGGCCGTGAACCCGTTCTTCGTCATCACGCTCACGCCCATCATCATGTGGATTTTCGCCCACTTCACCAAGAAGGGCAACCCCATCTCCACACCACGTAAGATTGTGTATGGTATGGGTATCGCCGGACTGGCCTATGGCTTCCTCATGATTCTCTCCATGGTGAAAGGTTGGCCCTCGGCCGAGGTGTTCACCTCGATGGCCCCCGCCGTGCGCGCCGGATGGAAGGCGTCGCCCCTCGTGCTCATCCTCACCTATTTCTTCCTGACGGTGGCCGAGCTCTTCATCTCACCACTCGGACTGAGCTTCGTGTCGAAGGTGGCTCCCAAGCACTTGCAGGGCCTCTGCCAGGGATTGTGGCTGGGCGCCACAGCCGTGGGCAACTGCCTTTTGTGGATTGGCCCGCTGATGTATAACAAGTGGCCGTTGTGGGAGTGCTGGTTGGTCTTCATGATTGTGTGCTTCATCTCTATGGGCGTGATGTACGCCATGGTGAAGTGGCTGGAGCGCGTAACCGCCTAACCGCCAACCCTTCATTCCATAAGATAAATGGCTCCGCCTTCGGGCGGAGCTATATATATGAATCTTTAACATCTAAATCTTAATACTATGTTTGAGGGTCAACCTAAAGGACTCTATGCGTTGGCATTGGCCAACACAGGCGAGCGCTTTGGCTATTACACGATGATAGCCGTCTTTTCTCTGTTCTTGAGAGCCAACTTCGGGCTGAGCGCAGGTACCGCCGGTCTGATTTATAGTGTGTTCATGGGTGCCGTCTACTTCTTCCCCTTCCTCGGCGGAATGGTGGCCGACAAGTACGGCTACGGCAAGATGGTAACCTTAGGTATCTTTATCATGTTCATTGGCTACCTCCTGTTGGCCATCCCCCTGGGCGGCGACACCTTCGCCCTGATCTTCATGTGCGGCGCCTTGCTATGCGTGAGTATCGGAACCGGACTGTTCAAGGGCAACCTGCAGGTGATGGTGGGCAACCTCTACGATGCGCCCGAGCTGCAAGGCAAGCGCGACGAGGCGTTCTCCATCTTCTACATGGCCATCAACATCGGTTCGCTCTTTGCCCCAACGGCTGCCGTGCGCATCATGGACTGGGCGCAAAATTCGCTCGGCTATAGCGGCAACGACGCCTACCACTTTGCCTTCTCCGTGGCGTGCCTGTCGTTGGTGGTGTCGATACTGATCTACTACGCGTTCCGTTCCACCTTCCGCCATGTGGAAGGCACATCGGCCGACAAGGTCAACGAGACGGGCGAGGTGGTGGAGCTCTCTCGCCAGGAGACCCGTGAGCGCATCATTGCCCTCGTACTGGTGTTCGCCGTGGTGATCTTCTTCTGGATGGCTTTCCAGCAAAACGGACTGACCCTTACCTTCTTCGCCGATGAGTTTACGGCCAAGAGCGCAACGGGGTGGCAGGGCATGTCCTTCAACGTGCTCAACCTTGTGGCAATCATCCTCATTGTGTATGCCGCCTTCGCCCTCTTCCAGAGCAAGACCGCCAAGGCGCGCGTCATTGCCGGCGTGGTCATCCTGGCGTCGTTGGGCTTCTTGGGCTACATGTATGTCACCACGAGCAACGAGGTGGTATCGGTCTCGGCTCCTATTTTCCAGCACTTCAACCCGAGTTACGTGGTGATGCTCACACCCGTCAGCCTTGCCATCTTCGGCTACCTGGCACGCAAGGGCAAGGAGCCATCGGCACCCCGTAAGATTGCCTACGGCATGGTGGTGGCCGCTGCCGCCTATGCCATCATGCTCTTTGGTTCGCTCGGCCTGCCCACCCCCGACGAGCAGCGCGTGGCGGGCGACGCCGCAACGTTTGTGTCGCCCAACTGGTTGATGAGCACCTATCTTGTGCTCACCTTCGGTGAGCTGCTGCTCAGTCCGATGGGAATCAGCTTCGTGAGCAAGGTGGCTCCCCCCAAGTACAAAGGCGCCATGATGGGCGGCTGGTTCGTGGCAACGGCCATAGGCAACCTGCTCGTCAGCGTGGGCGGCTTCCTCTGGGGCGGCTTCCCGCTCTGGGTGGTATGGGGCGTGTTTATCGTGCTCTGCCTGTTGAGCGCCTTCTTCATGATGACCATGATGAAGAAGCTCGAAAAGGTTTGCTAACCAGCAATCGCCGGCGCTGCCGTGCCACGCCGACGCCGTCCCCCTCGGGAACATACCGTCGAACCCATGGCACGACAGCCTTCGAGAACCTTGATAAGTTAGCAAGGGCCCCCTTATATACAATAAGGTGTGGTGGGAATGTGTTTCCCATCACACCTTATTACGATTATGGACACTTCTCGCTTTAACCAAAATCCCGCACCTTCATATTTAGGCGCGGGATTATTGGTACATTCAAACGATGCTTGATGGTGCCATCCCATTAAGGCATGGCCAAGCCTTTCAACTCTCCTACGACCATCTTGGTATAGGCGGTTGCTCCTGTACGGTTCATGTGTACCGAGTCGTAGAAATAATCGGTCCTATCCACAAAGTCCTTGTCGCAATAATGATTGAGGAAGGGCAAGTGGTATTTGCGGCAAATATCTTTCAGCGGCTGATACACCTTGTCGTCATGCGTGTTGAATTGTGGCGAAACGGCAAACACCAATTGGGTGCCATTGGCTTTACATGCCACAACCAACTGTTCCAAGTAATGCAACTTAAGCGAATCGTACTTATAATCCTCCTTTTGATGCGCGGACGCTTTCGGCTTATAAGACGCTTTCGGCTTATAAGTCATGGTCTTGTCCATGGGCTTATACCCCTTGTCGTTGCTCCGCAAGGGGTGAATGTTGTCAGATATGAGTTGCAGCCACTGGTAATTGTAGCGATAACAGTTTGACAACATCTTGAGCCGCTCCAGGGGATCGACCCGCCAAAAGATGGAGTCAACACCTGGGTCGTCGTAATAATACCTCAAGTTTCGCAAATATTTATGATTGTCGTTCTCCAAAAGGTCGAACGATGTCTGCACATCGTAGATGAGCATCTTGGGCGTGTACCGTGCGCTCAGCATCTTGTATCGCCCATACATCAGGATGATGCCGTTGCCATCGAGCGAACAGTTCCAACAGCTCATACCCAAGCTATCCGCAATGATGTTTGGGTCGTAATGGTGCATGCCTCGCGAGGATCCGAAGACAATGCACTCGTCCTTCATCTCATGGCAGATATAATTGTTCAAGCCCGTGTCGCCACCCTTGGCATGTCCCACCAAGTAACGCGCACCCAAACCCACGAGCACATCAAGCACAACAAGACCTATCAAAAACCAGATTACCTTGCTAACAAACTTCTTCATTTGGCTTAAAAACTAACGTAAATAAACTGGCTGGAGTCGAACACACCGCTTAACAACACAATCAGCAGCAACGCATAATAGACGCACCACCTAACAACCACAGGGGCTTGGACGAGTTGATAGAACCGCTTGGGCAGGAACTCCCTCAGCAAGTCAACACACGCCACAATGCCAATAGACAACGCAGAGAACACCACTTCGGTGTTAGACGGCTTAAACAATGCGCCATGTTCCGTTACAATTCTCTCAATCACTCCAAAGGCGTCGGCAATCGTTGGCTGTCGGAAAAATATCCATGCTATGGTTACGAGCGTGAACGTAATGGCTATTCTCGCCACACGAACGGGTAAGTTTGTTGTGGTAACCTTTTGCCAACCAAACATCTTCTCAATGATTTGGAACAAGCCATGAAGAACACCCCAAAACACGAAGGTCCAATTGGCGCCATGCCAAATGCCACTCACCAAGAAGGTGACGAAAATGTTCCAATAATTCCTCGCTTTCGAGCAACGGCTTCCTCCCAACGGAATGTAAACATAATCTTTCAGCCATGTAGAAAGCGAGATGTGCCAACGGCGCCAAAAATCGGTGATCGAGGTGGAGAGATACGGCATTTGGAAGTTATTGATAAGATTGAACCCCATCAGTTTTCCTACGCCCATCGCCATGAATGAGTAACCAGCGAAGTCACCATATATCTGAAACGAATAATAGATGGTGGCCAAAAGACAAGACGTGCCCGAATTGAACATATAATTGTCGAGCACCTGATCGACATACATCCCCAGTCGGTCGGCCATCATCACTTTGAGAAACAATCCCCAAACAAACCATTTCAGACCTTGGGTAGCCATGGCCGCATCATACTGACGGCAAGTCTTGATCTGCGGTAACAGGTCTTTCGCCTTGCTGATGGGACCCGACATGATTTGTGGGAAAAAGGAAACGAAAAGCATGTAGTCCAACCAGTTGTGTTCGGCCTTGATGCGGCGATAATACACGTCCATGAGATATCCCACAGCCTGAAACGTAAAAAACGATATGCCAAGAGGTACAGCCCAGTTGAGACCTGGCAACACCGTGGCGCAATGGATGGATTCGAAGAAGGCGTTGCTGGTGTTGATGATGAAGTTGTAATACTTAAACACCAACAAGGGGAGCAACGCCAGCACGCTTCCACAGACGATCAACAGATGCTTAGGCCGCTCGGCCTGGCTTCGCTCAATGAGCAAGGCGAAATAATAAGTAACGAATGTTACGCCTAACAAGATAAGCGTGTAGGCTGCGTTGGTTTGGGCATACAAGCCATAGGAAACCAGCAGCAACAAGACATTGCTTGTTGTTCGTTGCCGTTCAGGACTTTTCCTTGCCAATAGGCACGACAACAGATAGTACCCAATGAATATGATTGGGAACAACCAGATAAACTGGAAAGAATTAAAAACCATAAAAACGCAATAATTGGGCGATACTGCATCAGGAAGAACGAAGGGGCTTTTGCTACGACCAAGTACAAAAGAAGCGTGGACAAACCTATCCACGTCTTGGGTACTTGGCCTCGACCCTTCAAATACAGATAAGTTTAGCCCACGCTATGCGCAGGCGTTCACAAACTTATTCGTGTATTTGAGCTATCTTGTTACGGCCAAGTTTCAAGACGTTCCGAATAACAGCAAACGCTATTTAACAATGTATTATAATGAAATTCTTATTTCTATAACTTCCATTTTCGTTACCGCAAATTCGTTTTGAGCAAAGGCATGTTGCGGCGACATGGCTATGCTTCGATTACAGGATGCAAAGTTACAAACAAACTTGCAGAAATCAACTATCAATCGATTACAAAAATAGCGTTACAACATTCGCTCAACGGCTCGCAAAGCCCCTCCTACCGATTTTGGTTTAACCCCGCTTGCATCCAACGGGGGCCATAAGCTCTGATTTCAAGAATCGGCCATTTTTTTTGACTTCGGGACATTGCGCCACACAAATTTGGCTCATCCGGCATGTGGAGTGATTTGAAATGCGTATCACTTCTTATAACTTTAGCCTCATCCGGCTTTCACAACAAATAGATAATTTAGTCTCAGACATGACTGCAGTGTGACAAAGATAGCCAAGAGGGCTGAAAAAGCCAATGATCTCCTCAGGGGTGCCAAAGTTGAACGAAGCGGGCTGAAAGCCCAAGTAGCGCATAGCCCAGGGCGTCGCAAGAAGAGCAATTGTTGGCCGTCAATGAGCTTGGCTATGGTGCATCCCACAACAAGACTGTATGCTGCTGAAAATAGGCTACAGGTATCTCCCGTTTTTAACATTTATTCGGCGGCGAGTGGAGGTTCGCACGCAAATACGCCATTCTCGTGGTTTTTTATAATCGTCTAACAATAAAGCCGTTACAACCTGAAGGCCTTATTCTTCACCTCGCCCTCCCCACTCCACGCCACCAAAAGGCATCTTTCGCATTGCGATAGATGGCTAACGGTGGCTCGATAGCTACCTAACGGCATTGCGAAAGACGCCTAACCGAGCCTCAGTTAGGTGTCTTTTGCAACACGGTGGCTCATTTCGGAAATATCCATCGCGCAAAAACGTCGGTTGCGGTCGCTGGTTGGATCGAAATCGCAACACCACATTTTCACCAAAATTCGTAACATTTCCCATGTTCGTGCAAGTTTCTCGATGCTGGGGCTTACTTCCTCTTCTTATAGTTTCCGGCTTCCCTTCGGTCGGTAGGGCTTCGCCGAGTCTCGTGTTTTGGCAAAAGCAACCCGCATGGCCATTCCGCATGAAGGTCGTTCCACATGTTGAACACCTCAATAAGCCCACCGCCTACGGCGATGGCCTCAGGGGTCTAAGGAACACAGATATCACCGATGCGCACGGATCCTTCATCACGGATCTGTTGTTCTTTCTTTTCTTTTGGCCCTCTGGGCCTACGGATCTTAAACGGATTTTCCGCGTATCAAGCAAGCCCCGTCATGTGGCATACTTCCATACATATTACTCTCCGCCTGCGAAAAATCCGTGTCGATCTGCCGCGCCGACGGCGCGATCTGTGTTATTGACAAGTAGTCCGCATGGCATCTGTGCTTATCTGAGAGATCCGTGGGAGAATAAAACATCCAGCCTGTTCTTTAGCGCATTGTGCGCTTAGTTGTCGCCCACAGATCCCTCAGATTTCCACTCTAACTTTGCCCATAAAGCCATTAGCAATGGCCAGAACCCACTTTGGAACACATCAACGTCTACCGTAAATGTACAGCAGCCTATGGCACAGAAGAAATATACACAAACGCAACAAGTGATAGACACATTACGCAAGTGTGGCGGATACGCAACGCTCGGCAACCTGATAAGCCATATAGAGGATTTGCAAAAATCTGACGATGGCCTCATGGCAAACGAGGATATGGGCGTATGCGCCCAAACGCCCTTCTAACCGGTCGTTAGATATCAACACTCCACATTCAACACTCCACACTCAACACTCCACATTATAAAGAATGTAGGGCATGGCGTCGATGAGGATGGCGTCTTTCTCTTGCTCTTCAGCACTCAACTCCTCGAAGGGCACCAGATCGGCATGCTCAAACACCTTCTTGTTGGTGGTGGCGGCGGGCCTGAAGCCCATGATGAGCTCCGACATGACCCATCGGCGGTGCTCGGCCTCGTAGGCCGCACGTCGGTCGGCCTCGCTGTGGTTATGACCCTCGAAGCACCATTGGCGCACCAGCAGAGCGTTGCCGCAGATGATGCTCGAATACTTGTCGGCCTCGCTGATGGCGTACCACGCCTGTCGCTCATCGGTGGCCTGCGGGTTAACGTAAGCACGGTGGTAGACGAAGTTGACGCGCATGCCTCGCAACGACCTGCGTAGGAAGAGCGGGTCGGCCTGCATGCCTCGCCCCTGCCCCAAGATCTCGATGTGGCCATACATACCCGTGAGGTTGGCGCGCCTCACCAGTTCGGAGGGGCGCTTGAGCCATACGGCCAGCTTGGCGGCGCCATAGACGGCGCGTGGCAGGTGGAGCGCGGTGTTTATGGCCTGCCGCTCATCGCCCTGGCATACCACCACACGCAGCACCTCATGGGGCGTGGGCGTGAGGAGGCGCCGCGCCATGGGCGCCGACGGGGCGGCATCAACAAACTGCCACTCCACATCGAGGAAGTCGGCTCCCTCGGGCGCATGCGCCACCACATGGCCGTCGGCCTGCACCAGCGTGTGGTGCGACAGGGCGAAGAGGGCGGGGCGCGACGCCACGAGGTGCTGCTGCCACGCCTCCATGCCCTCGCCGATGAAGGTGATGCGCGTGCGCCGCCCTCCCTCGGCATAGTTGGGGTAATGGCACAGGTGGGCCACGGTGTAGGCCACCGACTGCGCCATGGCGCCCGTGCCGATGATGACGATGTGGGCGCGCCGCTCGTCGCCCTGGCGCAGCACGGGCAGGAACGCCTCCGACGGGGCAGGGCTGGCGGTTGCCGAATGGGCACCCGAGGCGGACGACGTGTCGCCGACGAGCAGCTGCTCCGCCTCATACTCGTAGGCGTTGACGGTGTCGACAAGCAACTGGCCCGTCGCTCCCGCCTTGCGCTGATATTGCAGCACCTCGATGGTGGCATAGTCGGCCAACGTTACGTAGCAATGCACGGGTTGGGGCGCCTGGCGACAGAGGTCGTCGAGGATGGCCAGCGCCTTGAGGTTCTTGGTGTCGTGAGCCGGATCGTCGGCGTCGCCCATGACATAGATGGCCGCGGCCCTCTCGGCGCCAATGGTGGCGAGGTCGGCATGGCTGTGGCGCGCCGCCTTGTAAAAGATGAAGTTGGCGTCGACCTCGGGGCGCTCCTCATCGACCACCACGACCGTGCGACCCTGCGCATTGAGGGCGCGCACCATGACGGGCAACTGCGCACAATGTCCCAGGATGAGCACATGGCCGCGCAAGGCGTAACGGCGCTCGCCCACCTGCGCCGCCTCGCGGATGTTCTCGAAGAGATTGGTGAACACGCTGACGAGCAAGGCCGAGAAGAGAAACACACTCAGCAGGGCGAGGATGAGGCGGAACCAGTCGTGGGCGCCCGCTCCGCCAAAGCAGCCAGGGTCGAGAAACACAGCCACAACATCTTGCCAAACAATCGTTCCATCGTCAAACACCCACTGGGCCACAACGATGGCGATGGCCAGGCTCGCCACCGACAAGCCCAGCAGCCACATGAGCTGCGCACCATTGCTCTTGGCCAGCAGCAGGTCGATCTTTCGTTTTAATATCATACGGTAAGGTTGTTAATCAATACGTTCGTTTGCTATTCAATACGTTCGTTTGCTATTCAATACGTTCGTTTGCTATTCATGAGATGCACAAACCAGGTCCACAGGTCCTCGATCACCATTCGGCGGAAGAGCCAGTGGTGCATGCCGCCGGGCGTGCGCTGCAACATATCGTCGGAGAGCGACAACACGTAGAGGGGCCTGATGCGCCAACTATAGTTGTAGCGGTTCTGCCAGTCGTACATGCAATACTCCCACCATCCGGCGTCCTCGCGCCACCACTCGCCCGTCACATAGTCGTGGTCGAGGCCCCAACGGGTCACATTGAGCGCATTGGGGAACCCACACTCGCTATAGATGCGGCGGGGCGCAATGCCGAGATCGAGCACGCGGCCCAGCGTAACCCGGCACACCACGAGCGACCCCGAGGCGTAATGGAGCGCCGTGGCGCGGTCGGGGGCAAAATAGATGCCGTTGCCGGCGTAGTTGCCACCGCCCACGTTCCATATCCCCGTGTAGCGACTGTTGTTGCCCACGCGCCCACGGCTCTGCGTAATGCTCTCGCTGGCCATGCAGTCGGTGCCGTGGTAGAGCGTGAGGGCTGGCACGAGGGTGTCGACGAGGGTCCACACGCCACTCTCCACCAGGGTGAGCGTGCCATGCCACAACGGATACTTCAGGATGCGCCAAGGCAAGAGCAGGAACCACCGCAGGGTGTCGTCGGCCCCCTCCTTGGGATGGCTGGGGTCGACCACCTCAAGGGCATAGTTGATAAATTCTAACGAGCAATGGACGAAGAGGTTGTAATAAACCGCATTGAACCACCGTAGGGGCGTGAGCAGGATGTAGAACGGTATCTGGGCAAAGGCCAACTGCTTGCGCAGCCTACGGTTCTCGGCGTCGGTGCGCCCAGCGTTGACCTTGAAGTACCACCGCCATGGCTTCGCGGCGTAACGCTGCAACCAGTTGAGGAAATAAAAGGGGATGCAGGCCACCCAATACACCTTGTAGACGAGCGTGCTGGCCACCGACAAGCCCCATATCACCACCCAGCGCAGCACGTAGAGCACCACGCAGGTCAGGAGGAGTTGGCGCACAAAACCCCAGAGGCTGTACCGATGCTTAGCCACCTTCTTAACAGCGTAGGGGGCGGCATATTGCAGGTAACGGGTGGCGCAATACAACGTGTCGCCGCCATACACCACCTCTGCCCACTGGTCCTGGGGATGGCCGATAACGAGCACGCGTGTGCCGGGCGCCATGATAAACTGGGAGGTCGAACGCACGCTCGGTCCGCTGCGCATGTTGAGATGGGTGGTGGTTTCGTACCATGCGGGAAGGCGCCCCTCGGCCCACGCCGGGAGGGTGGCCGTGGTGAGCAAGAGGAGGCAGAGAGCCGCCATGATCCACCGCCGAGAGGGCGTGGAGCATGACCTGCGGGATGAGACCTGCTTCATCCCACATGGGGCGGTGTTGGGGTCCTTATAGGGCATAGTCGTCATTTGTATGCGTGGGGGCGATGCCTTTCGCCAAGCATCGGTTTCAGATTGTGTTGATAGTTTCACATAAACTCGTTTACAAATATAACGCTTTTCCCACAAACCGCCGACACATCGAGAGAAAAAAAACGAAAAAATCCCTGTAACGCACCATAAAGGCTCCGCTACAGAGACTATCGTTTTCCTATTGAGGTGGGTGGTGATGGATTCGAACCACCGAAGGCAAGAGCCAGCAGATTTACAGTCTGCCCCATTTGGCCACTCTGGTAACCACCCTAAGGTCGCTTCACCGCATGTGTTTCGGAAAGCGAGTGCAAAGATAGTGTTTTCCAACGACAATCAATTCAAAACGCCCAATAATTTTAAGGTTTTTAACACTTTCCCCACGTCCATCACATCCAAGCGGCGCTCATGGACCGACAAGAGGGGCCCATGGTCCAATTAAAAGGTGCAAAATTTGGCTATGAAGAAACTATTGGTTAATTTTGCCTAAGCCTATTAGCGGGCAGCAAACACGCCAACACCATAAACATGAAGACGAGCAACACCACCTCCATTACGCAAAAATGGCTTGAGGGCATTTCGTATGAAGTGGCCTTTTGGAACAATGTGTACAGATGGCCCCACACCTTTAAAGGCATGATGGGGTGGGCGCATTACGGATCCGCCATTTGCCTGGAAGGGTTTGACGCCAACCATTTTCTGCTGGCCGACGACCACCCAAGGGTTTATGATGTGGGGAGTGGCATGAGCTATGCCGTGGGCGACCACCTGGAAAAAGACGGAAAACTCATTCCGCTCGACATTCATTACATAGACCCTTTGGCCTTCCATTTCAACCGCATCCTGAAGAAATACAAGAAGAAGTTGCCGCCCATCGAGTTTGGAATGACCGAATATCTCTCGGCATTCATACACGACGCCTCGCTCATAACCATACAGAATGCGCTCGACCACTCGTCGGCGCCCATCAAGGGCATCGTGGAAGCATTGCTCGCATTGCGAAAAGGAGGGGTGCTATACCTCAACCACCATCCCAACGAGGCCGAGATGGAACACTACAAGGGATTCCACCAATACAATGTGGACGAAGAAAACGGCGAACTTGTTATTTGGAACCAATCAGAGAAAACATGTATCGGCCAACTGCTTGGCTCGTTTGCCTCCGTTGAGGTGAAACGAATGGACAATGGGCACATCGTGGCCATCGTGCGAAGGAATGGCGACGCGACATCGTTGCCTGAGCGATTGCGGAAATATGTGGACGACAAAACCGACAAGGCTGAGCTCTGCGAAGTGTTGCTGAATTACCAATACCGCAACACGTCGTTGGCGAGAAACCTAAAAGGCAGCATACGGTTCGGGGTGTTCAACCTCATACAACTCATGGCGCAAATGCTGCCTTGGAGCCTGAAGATGCAGGTAAAACGCCTCATCAAGCAGGCGTAAGACCAAGGCAACGATCTAACCCTCAGAAAACATAAAGCGACGGACCGTCAGCATCACGCTGGAGTCCGCCGCTATCGTTTGATAAGGGTTTTATGGATTACCTCAAATCAAATGACCGATTTGGGTTTAATACTGAGCGTTCTGGGGATCGAAGTTGGCCCATCCGGCGGTCCAGTCTTGTCCGTCGGGGAAGGCACCGATGCCAGGATACTGCTTGCTGATGGCGAGGATGGAAGCGATGCCGTTCCAAGCCTGTGCCATCCAGTTGCCAACGACCGTGTTCTGGTTGGCGGCCAACTGGAAGAAGTTGCTGGTGAACGAAGGCTTGGTGGCGTCGGTGGTCTTCGTGGTGTAATCGTAAAGCTCGTCCTTATACACCTTGTTGAAGTCGGAACCCACGATGTCCATGCCCACGAAGGTTATGCCGTTGAGCTTCATCTGGCCGTTGGTGGCTGCACCCTGCGTGTTGCCCTTCTCGTTGTCGAGGATAAGGCCGATGGGCCATCCTATGGCGAGCGTGTTGTTCACGTTGAGGCGTGAGTTACGACGGATGTGCATGGCTGCCTGGAAGAGTCCCATCGACGAACCGTTCTCGGGGTTGATGCCACCACCATTGATATACGTCTTGTCGTTGGTGAAGGAGGCGTCGAAGGTCTTCGGGCCAAGGAAGGTGATGTTGGAGAAGGTAGCGGTGGTGTAAGGCTCAGCGGTAGAGCCACTGGCGTTGTTGTCGCTCTCGAAACCGTTGCTCTGCGAGGCGTCAGCAATGCGTGAGTCGCGTACCGACAAGCCATACTGCACCTTGCCTGAGAAGCCGTTGTCGGTGTCGAAGTCATCGTCCCATCCATGGAAGGCGATGAGGTGCTTGCAGTTGACCGTTCCACCAAACCACTCAAAGCTATCGTCGTTAGAGTAGGACACCTGCACGTGGTCGATGGTGGTGCCGGCGCCTACCGAACCCAAGGTGAGACCATTGATCTCCTGGTCTTTCTTGAAGGGATAACCGGCAAACTCGATGCGCACATACTGCAGCGAGCCACTGTTGTCGTTGGCGTCGGTGCCACCATGCTTGGTGCGCGGACCACCCTCGATCTGCTGGGCCAGCACGCCATTGTTGTTGGGAGCCTTACCGCAGATGATCAAGCCACCCCAGTCGCCAGGACGACGGCTGCCTGCAGCCTGCTCAGAGGTGAACACGATGGGCTTGTCGGCGGTACCGTTGGCAATGAGCTTGCCACCAGGCTCCACGATGAGCGCGGCCTTGGTGTCCTTGTCGCCCTTGATGACGGTGCCAGCCGGGATGGTCAGCGTGGCGCCATCGGCCACATACACCCAACCCTTGAGCAGGTAGGTGCCGCGGTCAAGGGTCTGGTTGCCCTTGAACACAAAGTTCTGGTCACCATTGCCAATGACGGTGCCCTTGGGGGCCTCCTGGCCGTTGTCGGTAAAGAGCACGTGGTCGCAGGCCTTGAATCCACCGTCTTCCGACCACACATATTTCTCCGAGGGAGAAGGTGTAGGATCATCATTGTTGCTTGAGCATGCCGTAAACATCATCGACATGGCGAGGATGCCCATGCATCCCAAAAACATCTTGTCTGTTTTCATGATTTTGAATTTATAATGTTACAGTTACCGAGAGGTTGATGTTACGTCCCGGCTTATATTTACGTGTTACTTGTTGAATCTCCTTGTCGCCCACGGTTTGGAACTGCTTGAACACGATGCTCTGGTTGAGCAGGTCGCGAATGGCGAGCTTGGCCTCCCACCGTCCCCAACGCTTGCTGGCGGTGAGGTCGAAACCATCGCGTGGCATCTCGTAACTGTCGGGCACACGGATGTTGCGCGAAGCGTCGCCGCCCCCCTCGGTACGGCCCACACCCACGATGCGCTTGCCGATGCGGTTGTAGAGCAGGTTCACGCTGAGGTGCTGGCGCTGGTTGTTATAAAACAGGCCGGTGTTGACGAGGTAGGGCGATTGGCCCTGCATGGGGCGGTCATACTCATTGCTTCCGGGCTCAAAATGAACGCGGCTATGGATGAGCGACCCGTTGAAGCTCCATGAGAAGTTGCGCAGGCCAATGAAGTCGAGGCTCTTGCGAATGTCGAGCTCCAGACCGTAGTTGTCGGCCGAACGGGCGTTTTTGTACGAGTAGATGACATCGGTTCCGCCCGAAAGGGTGTAGACCCACTCGATGGGCGAATCGAAATGCTTATAGAATGCGGCCAGCGAGATGACCTCGCCGCGGCTGGGATACCACTCGTAGCGCAGGTCGAGGTTGTCGACATAGCAGTTCTTCAGGTTGAAATTACCCTGCACATCCGACGCCAGGTCGAAATCGTAATACACCGATGGCGACACCTCACGAAACTCGGGGCGGTTGACGCTGCGGCCGTAGCAGAAGCGCGCCTGGTGCTGGTCGGTGAATCGCCAGGTCATATTGGCCGAAGGGAACAGGTCGCCGTGGCGATAGTAATGGCTCTCATGGCTGGTCTCAGACGAACGGGTGTTAGAGATGAGCTCCATCTGGTTATACTCATAGCGCAGGCCAGCATGCACCTCAAGCGGTCCGAGGGGCAACGTGGCCATGGCATAGGCCGCACCCAGGAGGTTGTTGCCACTATAGTCGTTGAGCTTGTTCACATCCTCCAACAGGTAGAGCTTGTCGGCTCCGGCATTGGCGGGATCGCTGAGCAGCGTTGTCATGTCCATGCGGCGGAAGCCTTCGGGCAGGGTGTTGCCCACGGTGTTGTACCAATAAAAGAGGTTGCGGGTGTTGTACGTACGACTGCAGTACTCGCCATAGACGCCTCCCTTGACCGTGGGTTGCCACGTGCCGAAATGGAAGCGGTGGGTGTCGTTGGCCTGCAGCGAGAGGATATGCTCGTCGAGCGAGGTCCACTCGCGCGAGATGTCGTTCTGGTAGAGCCACACATACTCGTCGGGGTGCTGCTCGTCCTCGTTGTAAAGAACGTAACGGCGACGGTCGGGCAAGCGGCGGTTGGCGTAGGCATAGCCCGCGCTCCAATCGAGCACATCGGCCTTCAGCGTATGGTTGCCGGTAATCTGGGTGGTGTAGGTGGTTCGGCTGCGGTAGTAATACTCGGCCGACCGCTCACGCTCCGACTGCGCGCTGAGGCCCTGGCGGGTGGTGTAGCGACTGTTGCCCAGCTGGTTGAAGATGTTCTTCCACTGATACTTGGTGTTGCCACTTGCGCTAAGCCACGTAAGGTTGAGCATGACGCCCAGACGGTTGTTCTGGTTATATTGGTCGTCGGTGGAGAGGCGCAACGGGTTCACACGGTCGTTGTCGGTGTCGTAGGCGCCAAAGAAGTTGTTGAGCATGCCGCGATAGGCGCGATACTCGTTGGCGTAGTTGAGGGCGGCGAGCAGTCCGAGCTTGCCTCCACGCAGATTCCAGCGGTGCGCATAGTCGGCGCTTAGCTTCAGGTCGCCAAGGGGTTTGCGCTTTCTTATGGTCCAATCGTTGCTCAGACGGTTGCCGAGCAGGTCGATCATGTTGTTGCCTCCGCTGTTCTGTCCGAGTGTGGCAAACGTCTTATCGAGCCCACCATCGAGCGAGCGAAGGCCTGAGTCGAAACCGAGGAAATCGGTCGACGATGATTTCTGGGAGTAGAAATCCCGTAGGGCCGACTGACTATTCCAGCCAGCGCCTACGGTGATATGGAGAGAATTAGAGATGGGTATTTCCTTGGTGTTCACCATGATGAAACCGCCCGTGTAGTCGGCGGGGTACTCAGCGGCTGGCGTCTTCACAATCATGAGGTTGTCGATCTGACCACTGGGAATCATATCGAACGAGAAGGCGCGACTGTCGGCCTCCGAACTGGGCACGGCACCGCCATTGATCCACACGTTGTTGTAACGCTGCTGAAGGCCGCGCACCATCACAAACTTGTCGTCGATGAGGCTCACGCCAGGAATGCGGCGTATCACTTCGCCGGCATTGGAGTCTTGGGTACGCTTTATTTCCTGCGCCGACACGTTGTTCACCACATTGGCGCTCCGCTTGGCCGCCTGGATGGTGGCCGCCTCGGTGTCGGTGCGCCTCACGGCGGTTACGGTGAGCTCACCCAACTGGCGGTCGGCTGCGCTCTGCACCAGCTTGGTGGTGTCGGCCACGGCATGGGCCGAGTCTGCTTTTACTTGTGAGGAGACGCTTGCGGGAATGGCAAGCATCATAAGTCCTACAACTGTCACCTTGTTTCGTTTCATAACAATGCTTTTCTTTTCACGCCGCAAAGGTAGGCAGACCTTATTACAAAACCGTTGAGCCCCGGTTACAATAACATGAAGAAAAAAGCAGGGGCCTCCTCACCCCCGCCGTTCTCCGAAAAAGCGCGCCAAGGTCTTAATTTTCGCTAACATTTTGGAGGAATTTGGGATTTCCCTCATTTTGGAGAAGTCCTACAAAATGTCTACAAAGTTTGTTTGTACGTTTGCCGCCGATTCACATCACAATAGGCAACAAACGAATGAACAAACTATTCTACGCGCTGCCATGGCTCATCATGCAGACCTTGGCGTGCAACGCGCAAAGCGAGGCCACAACACCAACCGACAGCACACGCACAGACACACTCGCAAAAGTCAACTGGCAAGCACCCAACTGGCAAGCGCCCAACGCCAAGCCTACACTGGGCGCAAAGACCGAACAGCTTATCCAAAGCAGGTGGTTCAAGTCCACGTTTATTGGTGTGCCCCTCATCGTGGGTGGACTCATCGAGAAGCACCAAGACCGCAAGTTTCGTCAACTGCGCAACGACTTTCTGCCGCGTTTCCACCGCTCGCTCGACAACTACACCCAATTTGCGCCAGCCGCGCTGATGGTGGGAATGAAGGCCGCCGGCGTGCCATCACGCTCGTCGTGGGGGCGCATGCTGCTGAGCGACGCGTTGGCCACCGCACTCATGGCCACAACCGTGCAGGTATCGAAAAGCACCACACACGTGTGGCGCCCCGATGGTTCCAACTACCACAGCTTTCCCTCGGGCCACACCGCCACGGCATTTATGACCGCCACCATGCTATCGAAAGAATATGGGCACCTCTCGCCATGGGTGAGCGTGGGAGCCTATAGCGTGGCTACCACTACGGGCCTCATGCGCATGGCCAACAACAAGCACTGGCTCTCCGATGTGATGGTGGGCGCTGGCGTGGGCATCATATCCACCGAGTTTGGCTATTGGATAGCCGATGCCATCATGAAAAAGCGAGGACTCAACACAGCGGACCCACACGACGACACACGACTATGGAGCACAAGTCCCTCGTTCTTCGGTTTCTACTCAGGCTTCAACCTGCCACTGAGTCATTACGACATCAACGATGGCTATTCCTTCGAGACTTCAACGGGCACTACACTCGGCCTGGAAGGCGCTTACTTCATCAACCGCTATGTGGGCGTGGGCAGCAGAGTTTCCGTATCCAACATGCGCCTCATCATCAATGGCGACGAGGCTGCCGAGAACACGCTCGACTATTATGCCGCCTACGTGGGGCCTTACTTCAACCTGCCCCTCAACACACGGTGGAGCGTGGGCACCAAGCTCTTGGCGGGCTACACCTGTTACGACAACACCAACGTGGCGGGCCTCACCATTCCATCAAACAGTGGATGGGGCATGGGAACGGGCGTGAGCCTCAACCTGCGCACGCACCGCAACTTAGGGTTCAACGTCTTTCTCGATTACAACATACAACCACCACACAGCATCGACAGCAGCGAATACCTACACATCATGACGCTCGGCGCCCAAGCGGCCATCCGCTTTTAGGCGCCCAAGCGGTAACAACCATCACATTCATAGAAACGGATTATGAAAACTTCTCATTCAACAACACTCGCCATCCTGGTGATCTTCACCCTCGTGACATTCTTCGCCAACACGGGAGCGCTCCCCACTGATATCATGGAGGAACGCAACGTGGTCACGGCCCGCGAGATGGTTAGCGACGGCAACTGGCTCGTGCCTACCATGAACGGCCAACTGCGACTGGAAAAACCGCCATTGCCCACATGGGTGGCGGGCGCCATCGAGGCGGTGTGCCCAAACAACCTGGGCGCCCAACGCCTGGCCGCCGGAGCCATGGGGTGCCTATGGACGTGGTTTCTGTTTCTCACCGCCCGCTACATTGCGCGACGCACCGACTATGCCATCATTGCCACAGTGGTGTTTCTCACTTGTTACAACACGGTGCTCATGGGCCGGTCGGCCACATGGGACATTTATTGCCATGCGCTGATGATGGGAGCCATTTACCTCTTGCTTCGCGCCTTGAACGAAGAGCGTGGCTACCGTTGGCAACTGCCCTTGGCGGGATTGTTCCTGGGATTGTCGTGGCTCAGCAAAGGGCCCGTGTCGTTCTACACCTTGTTGCTGCCGTTCTTGCTATCCATCGTAACGCTTCCCTCGATAACCACACGCGGCAAATGGCCCTACTTGGGAATCATGCTCGGCGTGGCCGTGGTGGTGGGCGGATGGTGGTACGCCTATCTGCTGATAATGCATGGCGACGCGGTGACGGCGGTGATGGCCAAAGAAACTGGGGCGTGGACCAACCACAACGTTCGCCCCTGGTGGTACTATTGGCGTTTCTTCTTGGAGATGGGCGCCTGGGCGCTTCCCGCCTTGGCCTCGTTGGCGCTCACCTATTGGAAGCACCACATCACCATTAAGCGCACCTACCTCATTACGTTCTGTTGGACGGTGGGTTCGTTGGTGTTGCTTTCGCTCATGCCAGAGAAGAAGATGCGCTACCTGCTGCCCTCGCTGGCCCCCTGCGCCCTGCTTGTGGCCTGCATCCTGACGCACCTCAAGGACACATTGGCCTCGGGCAAGGCCGACCGCTTCGTCCGCACACTCTTCGTGGCCCAATCGGTGCTGCTCATCCTCGTAATGCTCGGATCGGCCGTGGCGCTCTTCGGCCTCCATGCGGCGTCGGTCATCAGTGTGCCCATGCGTCTCATAGCCGCCGCGTTGCTCTCGCTTGCGGCATGCGACACGATGCGGGCCGTGGCGAGCCGTCAACCCATAATACAGGTAAGGGCCGTGGCCCTCGTCTTCGCCACCACCGAGATGCTGCTCCTACCCGCCATCACACAGGCGGTGGGCAATCCCGACAGCCATAGCATAGCGCTCGCCGTGGGCACACCGCAAACACAAGAGTTGCCTCTCTTCCACGACCAACGCACCCCCATCCGCATCGAACTGGTTTACAACGCCCAACGCAAGATACAGCCCATCGACCTGAACGACGTTAAGGAGGTGCGAGCCCACATGCCCTTCGCATTGGTCATCACTGCCAGTGCCAAAGCGCCAATTCCCACCACGCTATTGGCCGAGGCCGACACCTGCCCGCTGGGTTACTTCGACAACAACCTGCATCGCCATTCCAATCGCCACTACACCGACGACCTCAGAGGGCGCGTGCTGCTCATCAAGGGCAAGCAAGCCAACAACCCTTCATCACAAGCAAACATTAAACAAACGAGATAATATGAACAAGACTCAAGATTACGAATTGACCATCATCATACCCGTTTACAACGAGGTAGACAACCTCGACCGGGTGGAGAAGGCGCTAACCGATTACATCCCCACGGCTACCGTGAAAACCTGCGCCCTATTTGTCAACGATGGTTCGACCGATGGCAGTCTCGCCAAGATTCGACAGATATGTGGCCGAAACGCCCATTGCTTCTTCATCAGCAGCAACGAGAACCACGGACTGAGCACGGCCATGAAGGCGGGCATCGACAGCACCCGAAGCCGACTCGTGGGTTACATCGACTCCGACTTGCAGACGAACCCCGAAGACTTCAACCTGCTGCTGCAATACACCGACAACCACCAACTGGTGTCGGGTATCAGGGCCCACCGCAAGGACACGGCTTTCAAGCGGTGGCAATCGCGCATCGCCAACAGCTTTCGACGCCACATGACGGGCGACACCGCCACCGACACGGGCTGCCCCTTGAAAATCATGTGGACCGACTATGCCCAGCGCCTGCCTTTCTTCGATGGCATGCACCGGTTCCTCGCCGCCCTGATGACGCTTGAGAACGGACGATATAAGGAGGTGCCCGTTCGCCACTACCCACGTACGGCGGGTGTGTCGAAATACCACCTGTGGAACCGACTGAAAGGTCCGTTCATGGACTGCTTTGCCTTCCGTTGGATGAAAGCGCGCTACATACGCTACACCATCGCCAACAGCAACCTGAGCGACAACCCACAAACCCAATCATGATGGGAACAACAGCTATATGGGTTTACGCCATCGGTTTCTTGGCGCAAGGGTTCTTCTCGGCGCGTATGCTTCTGCAATGGGGCATGTCGGAGAAAGCCCATCGTGTGGTGTCGCCCAACATCTATTGGATATGCAGTCTGGTGGGAAGCATCCTGCTCTTTGCCTACGGTTGGTTGCGCAACGATTTCGCCATCATCCTCGGACAGATGATATCCTATTACATTTACATCTGGAACCTCAACATCAAGGGGGTGTGGCAACGGGTGCCACGGGGCCTGCGCCTCGCCATCGGTGCCCTGCCCGCCGTGTCCGTGGTGATGATGGCCAGCGATGGGGCGGCATTTGTGGCCTCGTTTCTCCACAACGAGGATGTGCCGCTTCCCTTGCTCCTATGGGGATCGGCCGGACAGGTGGTGTTCACGCTGCGCTTCATCTACCAATGGCACTACAGCTATCGCCGGCATGAGTCGGTGTTGCCGCTCGGCTTCTGGATCATCAGTCTGACGGGTTGCGCCATCATCGTGAGCTATGGCGCGTTCCGCTACGACCCCGTGCTCATCCTCGGGCAGTCGGTGGGGTTCTTCACCTACTCGCGCAACATCATGCTCTACAACAAACAAAGGAAAAAACAATCATGAAAATACTCATAACAGGTGCGGCGGGTTTCATCGGTCATGCGCTGACCAAAGCCCTCGCCGCCAATCCCAAAATCGAAATTGTGGGCATCGACAACCTCAACGATTACTATTCGCCACGACTCAAGGAAGCGCGATTGGCCGACCTGGGCATCTACGCCTACGGTGACCTTCCCGCCCCGAGCAGCACATGGCCCAACGTAAGGTTCCAAAAGGTGGACATCGCCGACCGCAAGGCCATGGAGGACCTGATGGCCAACGGCCAGTTTACCCATGTGTGCCACCTGGCGGGGCAAGCCGGTGTGCGCTATTCCATCGACAATCCCTACACCTACGTAGAGAACAACGTGATGGGGTTTCTCAATATCCTTGAAGGCTGTCGCAATCATGGAGTGAAGCATCTGGTGTTCGCCTCGTCGAGCAGCGTCTACGGCATGGGCAAGCAGGTTCCGTTTGCCGAAAGCTGCGACACCAGTCACCCCGTGAGCCTCTATGCCGCCACGAAAAAGAGCGATGAGGTGATGGCCTACTCCTACGCCTCGCTCTACGGATTCCAAACCACGGCATTGCGGTTCTTCACGGTGTACGGGCCGTGGGGCCGTCCCGACATGGCCCCCATCAAGTTTATGGACGCCATTGCCAACGGCCGACCCATACAGGTGTTCAACCAAGGCAACATGCTGCGCGACTTCACCTACATCGACGACATCGTGGAGGGCATACGGTGTGTCATCGAGGCGCATTACGCAGACAAGGTTCCGGCACGCGTCTACAACATCGGCTGCTCACATCCCGTGAAACTCATCCATTTTATCCATACCATTGAGGAGGCCACGGGGCGCCAAGCGCAAATGATCATGATGGACATGCAGCCGGGCGACGTGACACGCACCGACGCCGACACCACCAGTTTGGAACACGACTTTGGCTTTCACCCAACGACCGACATCCACGAGGGTGTGGCGCGTCTCTACGCGTGGTACAAGAAGGTATGGCCCACCATACAATAAAATAGGAGGATGGCCGTTATGAAGAATGTGAAGATACTGTTGATTGACGACGAGCGACGCCTCTCGGATAGCATAAAGGAGTTTCTCGAAAGCCAGGAATACACCGTCGACCAGGCTTTCGACTTCAACGACGCCCTGATGAAGGCGAGCGTGTACGACTACAATTGCATACTGCTCGACCTCATGCTGCCGGGCGGCAATGGGCTCGATATTCTGCGGGCCATACGCAAACGACGCGACAACACGGGCGTCATCATCATATCGGCCAAGGACTCGCTCGACGACAAGCTCACCGGCCTGGAGATTGGCGCCGACGACTACCTGCCCAAGCCCTTCGCCTTGCCCGAGTTGTCGATGCGCATCTATGCCCTCATACGCCGATTGGAGTTTAACGTCGACAACACCATCACAGCGGGATGCGTAACCATCGACCTGCCACAGAAGTGTGCGCAGGTCAACCACCAACCGCTCGACCTGACGCGATCAGAGTATAACCTGCTGTTGTTCTTCGTGACCAACCGCCATAAGGTGCTGTCGAAGGCGGCCATAGCCGAGCATCTCAGTGGCGAGATGGCCGACATGATGGACTCGTACGATTTCATCTACAGCCACATCAAGAACCTCAAGGCCAAACTGAAAGCCGCCGGACTCAGCAAGTGCATCCGAACGGTTTACGGCATGGGCTACCAATGGGAGGAATAATGCAATAAGAATATGAAGGAGAGAACGCTTGCCCACAAACTCATGGCGCGTTTCGCCATCTGCCTGATGGCGATGCTCGTGCTGTCGATACCGCTGCTCTATTACATCACGGTGCGCTATTACGCCGAGGATCTCATCGAACTCGTAAGCAAGTATGGCATCCACGACCCACAAATCGACTTGGAGGAAGACACGTTCACGGGCTTGCTCATCCAACTCTCCTCGATCGTCATCGTCATCACCCTGAGCGTGCTCATCATCATGAGGTGGGTACCCCAACGGCTATGGCGGTCCTTTCGCCGAACGCTCCACGAGTTGTCGACCTTCAAGGTGGAGAGCGGCGTGGTGCCACAACTGCCCACAACCGACATCACCGAGTTTCGACAACTCAACGACACCCTCACACGCATCATGACCGACAGCGTGAGGAGCTATAAGGTACAAAAAGAATTTACGGAGAACGCCTCACACGAGTTGCAAACGCCACTGGCCATAGCCCAAGTGAAGCTCGACAACCTGATGCAAGACGAAACGCTTACTGAACGGCAAGCGTCTGAGATTCAGCAGGTCTACAATGAGTTGCGCCACATGTCGCAACTCAGTCGCAACCTGCTATTGCTCTCAAAAATAGAAAACAACCAGTTCAAGGAGAAAACAAGCATAGTCGTTGCCGATGAGATCAACGCGCTCCTGCCCCATCTCGAGACCATTGCCGGCGACATCCGCATCCAACTGCTCGACGACAGCCACAACACCGCTATCGCCTGCAACCACGTGCTCCTCGGAAGCATGCTCACCAATCTCGTGGTGAACGCCGTTAGGCACAACAAGCCCAACGGCCTCATCCACATCCACCTCACGCCCAACGAGCTGACAGTTGCCAATACCTCCGACGATCCGCCACTCGACCCAGCCCACATCTTCTCGCGTTTCTACCGCACCCCCCACAATCAAAAGAGCAACGGCTTAGGTCTGGCCATCGTTAAAAGCATCTGCGATTACCATCAGTGGACCATCACGTACCACCACACCCAAGCCTTGCACCAGTTCACGGTTAGGATGAGGTGATATTGGCGCATCCCCATCTTATACCACGCCCATCGAAGAATCATCCACCATTTGAACTATGCATTAAACAAAGTTATGCTTATGTGCCTGATTCTAAATATTTTTTATAACTTTGCATGTTGAAGCTTCAATATACCATTTGGACAATGATAGGCCAAACAAAACATAATGAATTTGATGGAATCTACAAATATGACCATAGCCACGCGCAACTCTCAAAAGGGAAGGATTCCAGAACTCGACATTATCAAGTTCTTCGGCATATTATTAGTTGTCTTTGGACATGTTACAAGAATGTACACGTCCGTAGGGCTAATCACACCTTTGGAGAGTTCTTCTGTGCTTGCGATAACCACAAGCATAATATATAGTTTCCACATGCCCCTATTTGTGTTTGTATCGGGCATGACTTTTGGCGTTACATGTAAAAAGAAAAGCTATCAAGATTTTACTTCCTTTGCGAGAAACAAAGCAAAACGCTTGATGATTCCCTACTTCGTATTTGCTTTGTTTTGGGTCCTGCCTTTTATGGTAGGCTTTGGATTCCGACCATTTCTCCCCTATCTAACAAAAGGGTTATTATTGTCATCGGATAGCAGGCACCTTTGGTACGTTTGGATGTTGTTCAACGTTTTCTTCTTATTCTGGGGACTTAGATTCCTTTTTGAAAAACTTCACATACCCGATTGGGCTATCCTGTTAGTAAGCGCCTCGTTATTTCTGTTAAGAACAAAATATAGCGTATGTCCATATTTTGAAATAAACAATGCCCTCACATACCAGTTTTGGTTTACCATCGGCTATTTTGCCATACAATACAAATCGACATTTCGTACCTGTTTACCTATAATTGTAGCCATGGGATTGGTAGGTAATTATTGCGTAGGGGGGAGACTGTCCGAAAACTATAGCCACGTAGGTTAGGTTCGTTACTAGTCGTG